>ERZ1673722.14-NODE-14-length-233876-cov-27.660296_pt1 | contig 233876 bp, 209 predicted proteins | sample MGYA00580222_ERZ1673722 | MGnify/ENA primary metagenome ERZ1673722 (study PRJEB41218, sample SAMN15661750) | gut metagenome | host: Homo sapiens | place: Canada: London | collected 2015-08-20/2019-03-30 | study: EMG produced TPA metagenomics assembly of... | reverse complement strand
TCTCTTGGAAATATTGTGCTCATAATAAAGCCTCCTTTGTGCCTTATTATAGGAGCATCAATATGAAATGTAAATTTCATCTCTTCTATATTAAATATAACCAAATTGATTTGTTCTAAGTTTCTTCAAGTAACTTTATGAATTTTTAATTTTCTGTAGTAACCAAATCAGGCCAGAGTCACGGGGACTCCGGCCTGAACATTAAATCTCTTATTTTTTTAACAGATTCTTCAACTCTTCAACTTTATAGCCTGTATATTGGGCTATCTTTTCCAATGATTCTCCTGCATCAAACATTAAATGGATTATTTCACATTTTCCCTCCGTAAATCCATCCTGCTTTCCGCTATTATATCCATCCTGCTTCCCACTGTTATATCCATCCTGTTTTCCACTATTGTATCCGTCCTGCTTTCCACTATTATATCCGTCCTGCTTTCCACTATTGTATCCAGCTTCATACTCTGCTTCTCGCAGTTTTCGCTCTTCCTCTTCTTTGTCATACTCGAATATACTCATCGCTATTACCTCGGATTTGTGTTTTCGGAGGAATTCGGCAAGGACCCCATTCTGGATGCAGTCATCAACTGCCTGTTCTACTGCTGTATCCAGATCGGATTCCCTTGCGTATTCCCGTACTTTCGCTACATATTGTGCATATTCTCTTAAACTCTGGCACTGCTCCATCAATTCACGGTTATGACCTTCGTTGATGTTCAGAGTAAGTACTTTCAGCTCCAGATTCGGCTCGCCGCTCAGATTTTCGTATGATTCCGACAGATAATTGATCCAGTAGTCCTCTTCTCTTTCTGTTCCATTATAAAACACAATGAAATTTGGCGCAGGGATCTTCTGCAGTGCCGAGGAATACAGGGATTTGTGATTCACAAGTTTCTGGTATTCACCAGATATGTAAAACAGATCTCGCAGTGGCATATTTGGATTGTATGTTGACTGATGTTCGTACAGGAATAATCCCATATCCACGATAAATGCCAGATCATTCTTCATACCCATATAGACTGCATTCTCCAGTGTCACAATCTCCAGTGCATCCGAATTTTCGTAGTTACTTCCATTCACTGCGTTGTAAAGCGACAATAGATTTTCTCTGTCTGAAAACAGCATACGAAATACTGTATCCTTGTACTTTCGATTTGCCCTTATCTCTTTGCCTGCATAGCTCTTCAGATCTGCATTACGATCCATTTTTACATTGTTATTTCCTTTTGCAATTAGTTTTCTCTTCACAGCAGCATTGTGTTTTCTTCTCGCCATAGGCATACCTCCTGTCTGGCAGGAGTTTAAGAATACACCGTGCTGTTATTGTCATCACCTCGAACCCCTGCTTTTTATTTTAATTGGATTTAAAAGCATGGATTTCTGAAATGAATTAAGAAAATCAGACGGCAAAAATGCCCAGAACTTTGAGAAATATGCTTTTATTTATAGTATCATTTGTTCTAAGCTTCTTCAAGTAGCTTTATGAAATTTTAATTTTTTTATTAATGCAAAAGCAGACCGGAATCACGAGGACTCCGGCCTGAAAAATCATATTGCAGATTTTATTTTACTTTTACTTTGATCACATAGGATTTCTTTCCTGATTTCACTGTAATCTTGACAGTACCTTTTTTCTTTGCTGTAATGACACCTTTTTTGCTTACTGTTGCTACCTTCTTATTGGAAGAAGTGTAAGTAACTTTTTCCTGAGAAGTAAGCGGGCTGATCACTGGTTTGAGTGTCAGTTTCTGACCTTTCTTCAGTCTTACATTCTTCTTCAGACCACTGATCTTAGTAGTTCTTACTCTTGATGTCTGAACTTTTACTTTCAGGGTTGCTTTCTTACCGCTCATAAGCGTTACTGTGATCTTAGCTGTTCCGGTCTTCTTACCTGCTTTGATCACGCCCTTACTATTAACAGTTGCAATCTTCTTATTGCTGGATCTCCAGGATCTGACAGAGTCTCCATTTGCCATAGCCACTCTGATCTTCTTGGTTGTCTGTTTTTTCTGAAGCTTGATAGAAGTTGCATTCAGTTTGATCGTTGCAGTAAGTTTCTTTCCATTATCTCTGTTTACAACTGCGCCACAAACAGAGCATGTTCCCTGCTGTTTCTCAGGTGCAAATACAGTTGCTTTGGACACTACTTTCCATGTGTACTTATGATCAGTTGTTTTTGGAAGCACTTCTGTCTTTGTTGCTCCACAAACTGTACAGGTGTAAACTTTTTCGCCAGCTTCTTTACAGGTTGCTGCTTTTGTAACTTTGCCTTCATCGAAAGTATGTGTTCCATAACCATTTTTCTTAGCATTCTCTGTGATGTCACACTTGCTCCACTGATAGGTGCATTCATGCCAGTGTGCATCTGCATCAGATGTCCACTCACTGCTCCAGATATGGTCATGTTCTTTTGAATAGTCGTCTGTATAATGGAATACGACCACATCTCCATCTTCCAGATACTGCTCATTTACAGCCAGATCCGGATGAATTCCGTTCAGAGTGTACATCCAGCCGCTGTTAGCTCCGTTGTCTTTCTGCGCAAGCTTTGTTCCGTCTGCTTTTGTAATTGCGGAAATGTAATTTCCTGCTTCATTATCCCATGTGTATTCATTGTCTGTCAGAACTTTTGAAATCACATCCAGTACTGTTGCATTTCCGTCTACTTCGTATTCTGCATCTGCAATCCATGCCTCCAGATTGTCTGCATGAAGTGTATGCCATGTCTTGTCTTCGTCACTGTTGTGTTTCTTGTCACCAAGCAGTGCAAAATGAACTTTGATATTCTCTGCATTTCTCTTGAGAACTGTAACAGTAAATTCCTCAGATGCAGCTCCACAGATAACTCTTACTTTCTGCTCGCCACGTTTGTCTTTATTGTATCCTTCTATCTTTGCATCAGCCGGTGCTACTTCTTTATAAGTACCATCGCTCATTGCAACATGGATTTCCATGCCTGTAAGATCAAGTTCTTCTCCCAGATCATAGTCTGTCTTGTAATCACCAGTGATATAGACTTTTTCTTCGTATACTTTAACTTCATCTGTTCCAGCCAGTTTCGCTGCGTCTGCTCCAAGCGGATCATCTGTACGGTTATGCTGTACTTTCCAGCTACATCCTGCTACTGTCGGGCACTCGCTTGTATCCTTCTCTGTGTTGAAATAAACTTCACCAACTGTTGTTTCATGAGTTTCACAGTTTGTATCTACGTATTTGACAGCACCGATGCCTCTGTCTGCTCCACAGTCTTTAGAGTAATAGTTATTCGCAATATCATCAAACTTATTCAGACTGTCATAGAATCCAATGATAGCACCAATATTCTTTGTTCCTTCAGTTGTAGCCTGAACTTTGCCAGTGAAAGAATTGCCTTTCATTTTGTATGCATTCCATGCCTGTGCAACATAAAGGTCACCACCAAGGATACCACCGACTTTATCTGCACCTGTAACACTGCCAGCTGCCTCACACGCATTAATACTGATCTTGACTCCATTCGGTGCAGAAGAGCCTTCGTATCCTCCACCGACAATACCACCAACAAGTTCGTCGCTTCCTTCTACGTTTCCATAGAATTTACAACTTGTTACACTGCAGCCGCCCATAGCATTGTCACGCGTTCCAAGAATACCACCAACATACTTTTTGCCATAAACAGTTGCATAACTTACACAATTTTCAATTGTGCCATGCATACGTCCTGCAATAGATCCAATCATATTCTGGTCTTTTTCATAACCAATTACAACATCTTTTTCAATTGTACAATTTTTGATTGTTGTTGTGAAGGCAGCAGAGCATCCTGCAAATGGGTTACTGGAAATTTCTGTTCCAATAAGACCGGATTTCAGAGTACTTGATCCACTCTTTAATGTTACATTATCAATGATGATTGCATTTCCAGAAAGTCCGACGCCGGACAGTGTATTTACAAGACCATATCCTGCAATCTTTTTACCATAGATATTTAAATTATGTACTTCTGCATTTTTTACATATCCAAGAAGAGGAAGTCCTCCTTCTGGAATGGTGATTGTTTTTCCATTTCCATCCAGATAACCGCTGAAAGCGCGGAGATTTCTTCCATTCTGAATATTTTTACTTCCATCTTTTGTGACACCGATTGGTTGCCATCCTTCCGGTAAAGTAATGTCAGCTTCCTGACAAAGATATTTGCCATCGAAAGAAACACCTTTGGATACCAGATCTGCAACTGTCTTATAATCGTCGGCTGTACTGATCAGATACGGTTTCTCTTCTGTACCTTCTCCTTTCAGTTTATCACCGATAAGGTCCTCTGCTGTAATGATTTTAATCTCGGCAATATTAGAAACTGCCGTGGCTGTATATCCCTGAATCGTATTTGTTACAACACAGTAATAATATTTTGTGCCTTTTTCAGATGCCGTACCTAAACTCAGTAAACTGCTTGTGCCTTTTTCAACCGCTGTACTGCCATCTATACTGTCCTTATCATTTACATACCACTGATAAGTCAGCTTACCACCATCTTCTTTCTGAGCAGAAACACTCAAGGCAGTTATAGCATCACCTATCAGATAAGAAGCATCCTTCGGCTGTTTTGTGAATGAAGGAGTGGATGCAGAATCAACTTTAACCAAAACATAAACACCATTTACATCATAGGTTTTATCTTTCGCTGTATCTGTATAAGTATCGCCTGTAGTTGCCCATGCCTTGTATGTTTTCCCCTTAAACGTATAAGTTACTTCACAGGCATAGTAATTGCCAGCATCATTCGCCATGGAAATATCTGTAGATGGGACATAGCTATCTGATTCATTATCCTTAATTGAAGAGTATCCTTTAATATTATATGGTCTGGAAACTTTTTTCCACTCATAACTGAATTCTCCACCTTCTACCGCAGATGTTGCAGTTACTTTCAATGTTTCAGCCTGATCTCCTACATTATATATATAACCTTTATTCCAGGCAGAACCTTCCGGCATAGCGTTTCCAACTGTAGTAATTACAGCTTTTGGTGTAGGATCCTCATCAACAGTTATTCGTGCTGTTTCAGTCGTTGTTATATTATTCTCTGTTTTCTCTGTATTTGTAACTACACAGTAATAATAAACAATTCCCGCGTTCTCTGATGATGGTATATAAGAAGCCTCTGTTGCATCTTTGATTGCTGTGCCACCTTCATTGGAATCTGTTGTATTACTATACCACTGATAGGTCATCTTTCCATTGGCACTGGCTACAATGGAAAGTGCAGTTGTTTTGTTTCCTACAATGTAATCTGCGCCTTTGGGCTGAGTCATAATATATGGAGCATCACCCACCGGCTGTTTTTCCAGATCGATTGTATATACAGAAGAAGCAATTCCTTCTTTACTTACCTCTACACTTACTTTCATCTTACCATCTGCATCCCATTTATATGGCAGATTATAAGCTTCAGCGCTGGTAACTTCCGTTCCGTTGATTTTGATCGTATATCCCTTTTTGAGTTCTGTAGCTGTAATCGCAACACTCTCTGCATTTCCATTTACATATGCATGATATTCATTCACATCACGATCAAACGTTTTGTCTGTAATACCATCAATTACAAGATTTTTCAGCGTTGCATATGTCTCAACGTTAAAACTATAAGTTTCCTTTCTGTTAGCATAAACATCAAGATAGCCCTTGGATGCAAAATATGCATCTCCAGTTGCTATTCCGGTTGCTGAGCCTCTAGCTCCTGACCATCCGCCCCAGTTATTACTCATCATAACCGAAAGGCCAGCTTCTTTTGCATTTGCAGACATTTGGGCAACTGCATAAAGACTACTTAAATAATCCGGTGCCTGAACACTATAGCCTGTCAGTTTATTTGGATCAAAGGCTGGTGTGATTTCAATCGCATTGCCCTTCTTATAATCACTCTCAGATTTGTACAGCTGAATACTGTCAAAATCTGCGGTCTTCTCCAAAACTGTTACTTTTGTAACTGCCGGTACTACGCTCTGTTCTTCTGTGCTTGCTGTTACAACATAAAAGACTCCGGAAATATCTTTATTGAATGTGATATTATAATGATACCAGATATCTGTCGAGGAAGAAGAATATCCTCTGTAAATACTGTAATTATCTTCGGAAATCAGTTTAAAATTACTGTCATAAACACGAAGATTTTCTTTATTTGATGTGTCAAAAACAACATTGTAATGTCTGTCATAGGAAGCTTTGTATTCCTGAATCGTTACAGAGCTTCCTGCCATTGTTTTGTATGCTTTCTTTGCAAATTTGGTGTATGCATCCGTACACTTTTCATCTTTGTAAACAAATGCGGTCAGATAATCATCTGCTTTTACTTCATCAGAAAGGTTAAAGCATAAACTATCATTTCTCCAATAACCAAAATTACCGCTCTCATCACCCCATAATTTAGTGATGAATTTACCATACTTCTCATCATCTACACTTGCATAACCTGCAACAGCACCGCCATTATAATACTCGTCATGTGCTGCAATGAGTGCTTCGTCATAAGTCAGGACACCATTCTTATCAATATCCTTAACAGTGACATCTCTGTCTGCCATCAATGTTCCATCTTTGGCAGTTGCAAGATCTCCAGCCACGCTGACAGTCATATGTACAACTGCATCTGCTGCCGGAGTACCCTCTCCTGCATCAAATGCATCTGTCTCTTCTGCACTGTCTCCACCATCAGAAAATGCATCCACACCTTCTGAATTGTCTTCCTCATCCTCTTCTACATTGACATCCGCTGTGTCATCTTCTGCTTCCACTTCAACATCCGCATCTGAAGTATCGTCTGCATCACTGGCCGCTACCTCTGTAGAATCTTCATCCTCTGCATCTGTGGAAGTTTCAACTTCAACATCTGAGAAAAGTTCATCTGCCGCATATGCATTGGAAGGAATCATCGTTACGGTCATCATGGCAGCCATGGAAACTGCTGATAAACGTTTCAGTACTTCTTTTTTCTTCACTTTGCTCCTCCTTTTTTGCTAGTTGTTTTTAACAACAAAAAACAGAGCCTCATAATATAGATGAGTCTCTGTCCTATACAACGCGTTAGTTAGCTGACTTAAAATATCATCCGCATATAACATTTCATACAGCAAAAAAGCAGTTCCGGAATCACACCGGATTTCCTTAAACTGGTCATCTCCCGACCAGACCACGCCTGGTTATTTTGTTGTCCTTATATTATAGCATTTATGCATTCTCGCGTCAAACAGAATCGCCAAATATTCTGTGGATATTTAGCGATTCTCCATTTTTTTATTTTACTTTCACAGTAACTGTGTAGGTTTTCTTTCCTGACTTCACAGTGATCTTTGCGGTTCCTTTTTTCTTTGCCGTGATCACACCCCGGCTGCTTACTGTCGCCACCTTCTTATTGGAAGTTTTGTAAGTCACTTTCTCCACGGAAGTAAGCGGGCTGATCACTGGCTTCAGTTTCAGTTTCTGTCTTCTCTTAAGTACTACGCTCTTCTTGAGACCGCTGATTTTTGTGGTTTTAACAGCTGTCTTCTGTACTGTTACATTTACAACTGCCTTCTTTCCACTGACAAGGGTAATTATGATCCTTGCTTTGCCAGTTTTCTTCGCTGTGATTTTTCCACGGGATGTTACGGTTGCAACCTTTTTATTGGATGTCGTCCAGGACTGTACCCTGTCTCCTGCTGCCAGACCACTTACCTGTACTTTAGTCGTAGACTGTTTTTTCTTTAACCTGATGCTTCTGGCATTCAGTTTAATAGTCGGTGTTAGCTTACTTCCAACTGTACGGGTTTCCTGACGCCCTTTATTACTGGTCCTTCTCTGCTGCTCGGGTGCAAAAACAGTCGCTGTTGATATCGTCTGCCACGGTCCGAACACTTCCGGAACTTCTGTAGGCGTCGGTGTCGGTGTGGAAACCTTTTCTTTTCTCTGTATAGTCAGCAGATATTCCGTCTTACTTCCCGCTTTAGCAGTCACTGTAATTTTTACCTGAGCCTCATCCACATTATCTTCCCAGTAAACATTAAAACGTGTTGCATTTCCACTGGTAGTAGTAGTTACTTTCCTGACTCCCTTTACTATTTCCGCCTTCACTGTTGCATCTGACTCAGCTTTTTCTACATAAACGCGAAGAAATCTCTGTGTATTCTCTGCCTTACTGTCCAGATATTCCACAGTATAGCCGGTCTTTGCACTGTTAAACGCCGGAGTCATTGACAGATAATGAGATACCTCTCCATAAGTATTGCTGGTGCTGACGATCATACTGGTCAGGGATGAATTTCCATGATCTTTCGTCAGGTGGAATGTATATTCTCTGCTCTTGGTACCCTGAACTACCGCAATTTTAATTTCAGCTTTTCCGGAACTTACATCAGCCACATATGTTCCATCAATTGTATCATTTCCTATTTTCATCGTGCATCCTGCAGGAGCCTTAAAGCTAAGTGTTACATTCTTTGCATTCTCTGCAACTCTGAGTGTATATTCCGTCTCGGAAGCCTGAAATCTCTTGTCCCAGTTTACACTGCCTGTATCCGGCCTTGCTGTCACACTGTCCAGATAAGCGCCATTTGTTTCCAGTGCCATCAGATAGCAGGAATCATTCTTATAATAAATTGTTCCGTCTTTGTCCACACAAAGAGGGCTGATGCAGTACTCCTGCTGCTTACTTACCGGACGAAACAGTTCTTCGGCTTTTCCTGATGTCTGTCCTGGTGTATCCGTCAGCATGTAGATTCCGCCTGGATATGCATTGTATGTAAAATACAGATAAACCCGTCCATCTGCTTTGCCATCACCGTCAAAGTCCTGATTTTCATAAGCTGTTGAGAGAATCGGAGCCGCCTGCGGGTATCCCGGAATCGATACTTTATAGGCAAGAGAAAGTCCGGAAGCAGATTCCTTGAGCACATCAAAATGATGTCCTCCATCTGCGTTATACTGGCCTCCGGTTCCACAGACACCAACATAGATTCTGTTCTTATAGACAACCGGTGTTGATGTTGCCGCACCTCCCAGATTATAACCTGCCACTGCACCAAATGTTCCGTCTGCATTCATCGCAACCCGATACAGATAACCGCCCTTGGTCGTAAAATAGACATATCCGTTGTTATAAGTAATCGTTGAACGGATATCACCAATCAGATCTGTGCGCTTGTCTATCAATTGTCCCGTATGTGTATTGACAGAATACAAAATAGATGTGTATGCATCGCCCGCTCCATCATCCGATCCAAATACCAGATAATTTTCTGATGCATAGGCGCCGGCCCAATAGAAGCCACCTTTGTGATCATATTTCCATGTACAGTATTTTATCTCATTCCCTTTGGATGGATCTTCATCTGTAACAGAAAGGCAGAAATAAGAGCCAGGAGTTGTATCGGAATTCCATGTTCCCGTATAAATATATCCGTTTTTATAGGTAATCGGTGAAAGCGTCTGTCCACCTAATTTCTCACTGATCCAGAGAGATTTCAGTGTCGTAGCACTGAGTGCCTGTATCTGACCACCACCGATCTGTGCAAAAAGCATTCCCTCTGCATAGGCAAGCGGGATCATGGCATACTGCATATTTCCGGACATCCGTTCACTTGTCTGGACAATGTCTCCTGTATTCTTGTCCATTTTGTAAATAAACTGTCCGGATGCTACATAAACATAGCCACCAAGGATCAACGGTGGTGTAAGTGCTGCATCCCAGCCTTTTGCATCCAATCTCGTTGCCCATTTCTGTGTAATCGTATTCTTGCTGGTCGGCATAGCTCTGTCTGTGATTCCATTATTGGTCTCACTGTTCTGATAGCTGCTCCAGTCATTGTCTGTAATTTCTTCCTGTCTGGCTGTCTGCTGTTCAAGCGTTACCTTGATCTCAGATTCCTCACCTACCGTAAATTCCTGTCTTTTGGAAATATATCCATATTTTGATACATTCCAGGTATACTTATCTCCATAATAAAGAGAATCATAGGTGTCTGCATCCTTAGACGGCTCCACACGCTCCCCTTTGGAGTCATATACACTGACCACTGCATCCGACGGTTCTGTTTTAAATGTAACTGTCACTTTCGATTTCTTATGGACCGTAACTTTATAAGTACCCGTGGAAGTATAGGACAATGTCTGATATGCCGGATCCTGATAAGTCCCATCTTCTTTCATCTGAAAGAGAATCTCTGTATCTGAACCTGTAAGCGGAATTTCCAGTGCCTTACTGTCAGATACGGCCTGTCCGTTTACCGTAAGTCCATACCATTTATCATTAAAAGCACTTGCAGTAACTTTTACGGATTTTGTATCCTGTCCCACTGCTACCTCATAATCCCTTGTAATACCGGCACTGTCAAATTCTGAGATCAGATTTTTTGCCATATCCTTATCCGAAGGAAGATAACATCCGATCATGGAAAGATCCAGTCTTCTGAGAACTACGATCTTATAAGTCTGGCTGTCTGCCGCTGTACCGGCTGTTACTGTATAAACAGCTCTTTTTCCATTGTCTTTGGTAAAGATATTTGAGAAATTGTAGCGTTTTCCATCTGTATATCCGGTTGTAATAATCTCATTTTCTACAGTTTTTCCATCAAGATCACATGCAGACAACTGAATCGTTGAACCCTGCGGCGCATCCGTTCCAAGATCGGCAGTCACATAAAAGCCATTGGAATTGTAACTGGAGCCAATCTCAACCGTATAAGTCTTTCCACCATATGTTTCATCCAGATCTTCCCTGCGGGTCATTTCAAGAGGATCTTTTACTCCGTAACCGGAATACACACTCAGATCTTTGAGATATTCCTTTGTTTCTCCTGCTCCGACTTCCTGCTGATCTTCAAAAAATACCTCTGCCGTATTTTCATCTGTATCTTCCGTACTCCATTCTTCCTGATCATCTGCGAAGTCTTCCACAGAAATCTCAGTTTCATCCTCATCTGTATCTGCTTCTTCTGTGATCTCTGTATTCTCATCTGCCGGTTCTTCTGTTATTTCGCTTTCTCCCAAATCATCCGACAGGCTGTCTTCGCCGGATATCTCTGATGAAAAATCACTTTCTACGGATATGTCCGCGCCATAAACCGGTGCTGTTTCCGCCAGCATAGTCACTGACAGAAGGACTGCAAGCCATTTTCCCGTTCTTCTCATCTGATGATTACCTCTCTTTCTCTTTCTCAGCGCTGCAGTAATGGATTCCTGTTTTTCATTTTTCTGAAACTTCGTCTTGCTCCTGTCCAGAAGATCAGATAAATGAGGCCTGCCAGTGCAAACACGGATAATACCTTTGTAAGGGATCTCATATGTGTCCACGTATTCGTAACTTTACTTCCCACCAGTTCCGGAATGCTCTTCTCTTTCTTTTCCGAGGAACCCGAAATAACTCCGGATGTTTTATCCTTATCTTTACTTTCTGTCAGATCATCCGTTGATGCTTCTTCTGTCTTTTTATCTGTTTTGTTGTCGTTCTTCTTTTTTGTGGAATCCTTTTCGTTTTTATCAGACTTTCCGTTTTTTCCGGAATCTTTTTTATTTGTTCCGGCATAGGCGGTGAGTTTTTTTTCTTTATTCTCTTCTTCCGATTCATTTTTTCCGCTTTTTCCGGAAGAAGTACCTTTTCCACCAACCGTTTTCAGATTTGCCAGAGAACCTTCTCCGTTATTTCCTTTACCCGGAAGTGTCGCTTCACTTTTATTTCCGCCATACCCCGGTCTCTGTACAACCGAGCCGGAGTTTCCACTGCCTGTCGGATTTTTCTTTTTTATATCCGGAATTCGGATCACCAGAGGATCGCTGACATTTCCGACATCGTCCTTTACTACGATTATGATATCTTTTGCACCTTCTGACAGTCCATTAATCGTCAGTGTATCTGTTCCTGCCTGGACCTCCCGTCCTTCTTTTGAGGTATCCGGATTCTGATGATTCTTCCCGGCATCTACGACACGGTAATAGCACTGTCCTCGTTCACTTGTCTTATATACCACAGATGCCTCACTTGAAGATACCCTGCTTGCACTGACTTTTTTGAGTACAGGAGCTGTTTTATCTGTGATTTCAAGTGTGAGATAATAGTCTTTTCTGGTTCCGTCCTCAGCAGTTACCTCCAATCTTACTCTGGATTCTTTTTCCTGATCACCAAAATAGATTTTCCAGTAAGTATGCCCTTCTTCATCCTGCGTTTCCCTGATTGTCTCATCCTGTTCGACAGTAGAATATTTCACACCACTTAATGCATAGACCTTGATCTGGGCATGTTCCTCTTCTGCTACGGGCCAGATATTCAGGCTCTGGCGTTCGCCGTCATAAACAGCTTTGTATCTGTCCCAGTCTTTATTTAATGCAGGATCCAGTTTCAGGATTCCCTTTCCCCAGGTGTCCGAACTAGAGATATATAATTCTTTCAGATCTGTGTTATTACTTTTGACCTCCGGTGTCACGGAAGGTTCCGGTGTTACCGATGGTTCCGGTGTTTCTGATGGCTCCGGTGTAATTGATGGCTCCGGTGTTTCTGAAGGCTCCGGTGTCACAGATGGCTCCGGTGAGGGTGCTTCCGTCGGTTCCGGCGTTTTGGTCGGTTCCGGTTCTGCCGGTGGATCTGTTGGTTCCGGTTCCGGAGCTTCCGTCGGTGCTGCCGGTTCCGGTGTCTCTGCCTCTGTCGGTGCTGCTTCTTCCCCCTCGGTCTCCTGCGTGGTATCTGCGGCATAAACCTCCATGGAAAGAGCAGCATTCAATTCCATAGCTCCTCCTCCAACCAGAAGTCCTGCAGAAAGGGATCCAATTATGAACTTTTTAATGATTGGTCTTTTTATTGTGTGTTTTTTCATTACCAGTCCCCCCATACTTCACCGTCTGATCCTACTCCCAGGTCCGCTCCTGAATAAAGCGTAAAGCGAAGCCTTACTTCATCACCGTCTCCCGGGAAACAGGAAGACATTCCTACATTCATATATTCACCATTTACAAAATACATCCAGCCGGAATTCATGGTAAAATCAAATTCACCGATCCAGTTGGCATCATGGCTGGACAACTGACAGTTTACTTTTTTCAGATGTTCCATAAGATCATCCGGGATCGCTGCTCCTGATGCAATGCCGCCTCGCCCGATGGCTTTCAGGTAAAAGCCACCTGTCGCACTTCCATTATTTCTCCAGTCAAATCCTGTATTCTGTAACAGTCTGAGAACGACCGAGGAAAGCTGTTCTCCCTGATAATAGTCAATCGATGTTGCCGGAAGGATCGTACCAAGTCCAATCGTTCCCGCCTCAATACTGACCGTAATGCTGCCGGCCGGTTCGTCCTGTCCATCCTCCCCTTTATAAATAGTAAAGGTCGGAAGTGTCGTACTCCATCCTTCCTCATCGGTCGCTTTAATATTGACCGTGTTGCTTCCTTCATTCAGGTCCAGTCGGTATGCAAAAACTCCCGTCGACGGTTCACCCTTTGAAGAAAGCCGTTCTCCGTTTCCATATATCTCCAGTGAAGTGGACGGCAGGCTGTTTCCATACCAGTCTGTGGCCTGTACATAAAACGTACGATAGTCACCATTTACTGTCTCACCATCCGTCAGATCTGTTGCGATCTCCGGATAATGGTCTTCTTCCGGCTCCTGTGTTGGTTCCGGGGATGGCATTGGCGTTGGACTTAACGGGAGCTGTGCTCCCTCCTGATTCCTGTCATCATTCTGATCCGGAGCTGCCTCCTGACTGCTATCGTCCTGTTCTCCTGCATTATCATATTGAATGGTATTCTCTTTAGAATCATCATTCCATTCACCATCCGAGTCATCTGCCGATTTCTGCTCCTGGTCTGCCTTCTGTTCATCCTCATTCTGACTTTCCGGCTCCGGTGTCGGTGTTGCTTCCGGCGTGGCAGTCACTTCTGCCTGCTTCTGCTCTTGCGGTTCAGCCTCTTCGTCCTTCGTATCTTCCAGTAACTGCGCCTGTTCTCCAAAGGATTCCTCTCCTGCGGATATGTTATCCTGTGCACCGGCATAGGCATAACCTTTTCCAAGATATCCCTTCAAAGAACTTTCACTGCTGACTCCCTGAACGGGATTTTCTTTTTTTTCTGTTTTATAGTTCCGGATTCCTGTAAACAATACTCCTGCAAAAAGCACAAAACAGGCCAGAACGATCAGAACAGATATGATTTTTCTGTTGTTTTTCTTTTTATTCAATTAATACAACCTCTCAATATATTTCATGATCCAGTTTTCATACCAGTTTTTTGCTTTTTTCAGTTCTGCTTTCATCCGGCCGATACATATCGCCGTATTTTTTCGTTCTTCCTCTGATACCGCATGTGGACTGAATGCTGCACGCTGCCCGATCCTGCTGATTTCTCTGTACTGACGCTGTACTTCTTCCGAATACAGATCTGATCCGTGCGCATAGAGAACTCTTGCATAGCCTGCCATGGCACGTACAGCCAGTCGCTCATCTGCTCCCGTAAAAAGCTTTTTACGGCGATAATTTGCCCGGATCCGAAGGCCACAGACAGTCAGGATAAATACAAGACAGAATGTGTCAAACAGTGCCAGCAATAAAATCAGAAGTTTCTCTATTCCAAATAAAGCCAGTTTCAGACTCCAGTGTGTCTGGAGATTTTCTTCTGCCGGAGGTTCCGATTCTGCTTCCGGAATTGATGCGGCTTTCGCACCTTTTGCCTCCAGTCCTGCGGTAAGATCCGCTTCCTTCATGACTGAATAATATTCCGGTGTCATTTCTACAGGCACCCAGCCCAGACCGTCGATATAGATCTCAGTCCATGCGTGTCCGTTCTTTCCGGAAATCTCTACAGTGTCTCCTGCTTTTTTATCTTTGATATCCTCCGGTGTGATCAGATATCCTTCTACATACCTGGATGGAATTCCATAATACCGGAACATCAGTGCTGCCGCTGTTGCATAGTGAACACTGTGGCCGATCTTTGATCTGGAAATAAAATTTTCTGTAAAATCACCTTTTTTTGTATATACATCTGTTGCCGTACTGTAGGTCATATTTTTTTCCAGATATGCACGGATTCGGGAGATTGCAGTATAATAATCGGTATGTCCCTGCTCCCTGTTTCCACCGTCTCCCAGTTCTTTTCGGAATAATGTCTCCAGTGAAGCCGGAAGCTCTGTGTCCTGACTGTACACAAATGTATTATAATAACTTTCATCTTCACGATAAGCAGTGTCATCGCCCTGTGCCAGCGCCTGATAGATTCTTGCCCCAAGCACCGTAAAATCTTTTACAAGGTTTTTATTTGTCTGAAAGCTGTAATTTTTCTGTCCAAAAAAACCTTTTGCTTCCAGCATGCTGTCGGTAAGCGATGTCTCCCCTTCATAACCGGACGGAAGTTCTGCCATTTCATATGGAGTATAGAGATATTCACTGTCTGCCTTTACATTTTCAATCGAAATCCCCGAAATCTTATCGGAAAGTGTATCATCTTCCACAAGACTTCTTGCCTGATTCAGCTGTGTTTCTCCGTAGAATCCATCCTGATGCAGCCAGTAAAACAGATTTTTCTGTTTATAGGCATCTTCTGTATCAATGCTCTTCCAGGAAGAACCATCATACACACTGCCCGTAAATCCACGAAGATAAAGTGACTCCGGATCTTCCATGGTCACTTTCAATGCCGTCTCATCCGATGCTGTCCACGCTCCACATTTTTTCAGCTGTCCATCCGGCAGGGAATTGATTTTTCCTTTTCTGTACCGGAGATCATTCACCACATTCAGGGCTTCCTGCTTTGCTTCTGCAACAAGTTCCGAAGCTGCATAATCTGCCGCCGGCATGATCTGTCCCAGAAAGACTCCTGCTGCCATGAGTACCAGACACGTAAGGATGCCTCCAAACCAGAAGGCCCTGCTGCTCTGTTCGCTGTATCGCTTTCTACCGGAACGGGCCAGAAGATAATTGATCTCCAGAAAAACTCCCATATAGAAAGCCACGCCGACTCCACTTTCCGGTTCCTTCCCTGTCAGCACCATCATAAATGGAAGTACAAAAATTTCTAAAAATACCAGTACATAGATGCGAAATCTCAGGATGAGAAATCCGATGACCGCTGCTGCCATTCCCAGGTAAATAAGAAAAACCAGTCGGGCTGTATCTTCCGCCATAATGTCTGCAGTATCAAAACGGGTAAAATAAATTCCGGCTCTGCTTCCAAATGTATCTGCCACGGTATTCCAGTAAAGTGCAAATCCATCCAGAATCTGTCTGTACAGAAGAAACAGGCCTCCTGCAGTCGCCGCTGCCACGCCGCCTCTTATGTAAATGCCGCATTTCTCCATTCGTTCTGTCACAGAACAGATCAGTGCGGTCAGAAGTACGCTGCCAAGAAGCGGCATCATCTGTCCGGATTCCGTCAACAGCTCAAGCACAAGCCAGAGTCCTGCTCCGGCAGTCAGTCCGATCAGCGCAGTTTCCAGCAGGATATCTGACAGCTGTTTTCTGTATTTTGTTTTTGACTGTCTTCTGGATTCTGTGATCCGTATTTCCATGTGATCTGCTCTCCTTTATTGTCCCCACTGCTCACTCCGCAGCCGATTACAGTAACTTCTCCTTTTTGTTTCAGAAGCTCTGCCTCTTTATCTTCCGGATCTCCGGTTATATAAATATAATTGGCAAAATTCTGTGCTCCCGGATTCTTAAGATATTCCTGTACGGTAACCGGCGTCTTTTCGTCACTTCCGTATCGCAGGAAACCATACAGGACATGTTCGTGGTCTTCTTCCTTCCGGACTTTTTCCTGCCGAAATTTACCGGTGCTTCTGTCATAAATTCCAACCTGACACGGGATTTTCTTTTCCATAAAATCTCTTAAAACAGCAGACAGGACTTCTGCCACTGTCTCAGCCCTTTTGGAATCACGTTCCGTCTGAAACGCTTCTGCCAGGATCAGTACGGTATCATCTACCGGAAAACTTTTTTCCCGGATCATGATATCATCCAGCTTACCGGAAAGCTTCCAGTGAATCTGCCGGATACTGTCTCCCGGCTGATATTCCCTGATGTCATAGGTTTCTCCCGGGTCATCTCCCGGACGGTTTCCTGAATAACGGAAGCTTTCCATATCAAAGCCCTCTCTTGTGAGGAAGGAAAAATCTCTGTTCTGTTTTTCCGGCATGATAACAGTAGCACCTTCTGCCACAGCCTTCCGCTTCACGTAAAACACATGAAAAAAGTCGCTGCATCTCCAGTCGGAAAATGTCACTTTTATACATCCGCACCAACCGCTGCAGGCCTCAAACTCTATTGTCCGTTTTTCCCTGCTGCCAAGAGAAAAGGCGATCGGAATCTCACCATGTTCACCAGTAAAAAGATTCTCCCATAAAATCTCTCCTCTGCCCCCGAATACAGGCCATGCTGACTGATTCTTAAGGGTCATTCTGCCCCGGAAATTTTCATTTCGCTCCGCTGCTCTTGGCACGGATAATTTTATTTCTGTTTTTCTGCCGCCCAGACTGGTGACTGCTGCCGATAAGAGCAGCAGTAATGCAGAAAGCAGAAGCACTGCCGCCATCAGCCATGAGCCTGTCACTACTGTGGCTCCGGCCATGCCGATCAGCCACAGTAGCCACATGATCCTGTTCTTCATCATCCTTCTACCTTTGGTTCCGGAACACTGTCCAGAATTTCATCCAGAATTTCGCGTGCTGTTTTTTCCTGATATCTTGCTTTTGAATCCAGAATCATTCGATGTGCCGCTACATCTTTAAACACATCCTTTACATCCTGTGGAACAACATAGTCCCGTTCTTTCATATAAGCAGCCGCCTTTGTCATCCTGCATAATGCAAGAGTTCCACGTGGGCTTAAGCCAAGTGTGATCAGTTCATGGTCTCTGGTAGCCTCGGCAAGCTTTGCTATATAATCCAGCACAACATCTGCCACGTAAACTTCCTGGACTTTTTTCTGTAAATTCAGCACTTCTTCTCTGGTCAGCACTGTCTTTGCATGTTCAAGTGGATTGACCTTCTGCCGGTCTCTTAAGAGTTCTACCAGACTCTGATGATCCGGATAGCCCATACTCACACTGATCATAAAACGGTCCAGCTGGGATTCCGGAAGAAGCTGTGTGCCGGATGATCCCACCGGGTTTTCTGTTGCAATAACCACAAACGGAGCCGGAACGGTATGTGTCTCACCGTCTACAGTCACACGTCCCTCCTCCATTACTTCCAGAAGTGCTGACTGCGTCTTACTGGAGGTACGGTTGATCTCATCTGCAAGAAGAAGATTGCACATGACAGCACCCGGACGGTAAAGGAACTGTCCGCTCTGTTTGTCATACATCGTAAAACCCGTTACATCCGAAGGAACAACATCCGGTGTAAACTGGATACGGTTAAAATCCATTCCCATAAGACGGCTCAGTGCCAGCGCGGTTGTTGTTTTACCAACTCCCGGAACATCTTCCAGAAGAACATGTCCCTTTGCCAGAACTGCCATAAGTATTTTGTCTGTGATTTCTTTTTTTCCCTTAATGATCGTCTCCAGCTGTTCCTGGAGTTCTGTTATTTTCTGCGGCACTGTTTTTTCCTCCGTTTATCTGTGGTCTGTCATATCAAAAAAACTATTTTTCTTATTCTGGTAACGCTGATAGGCTACCATCGCGCAAAATGCCTGGTCTGTTGCCATCGGGTCACTTTCTCCGTCCAGAATGTGCTTGAAGCTTCCGTCTTTCTGGCAAAAAGTCATCAGTGTATCGTAAAGTCCTTTTCCATCCTTCTGGAATCGTTCATCCTCATTACAGTCTACACCAACTGCACTGAGTGCGATCACAGTCTGTGAAATGGATTCTGAGCTTTTTGCTCCGTAAGCAGTATAACCGCCATCATCATCCTGCGTATCTGCCAGAAACTCCACACCTTTATCAATCACTTCTTTTACATCGTTTTCATCCTGATACGGTTCCAGACACTGCAGCGTCATGGCTGTCAGGTCCACATCACCGTTCGTGGCATTGTCATCCAGTGAAAATCCGCCATCGTCTTTTTCCTTCTCTACAATATAATCCAGATATTTCTGCTCCAGTTCTCCGTCTTTATTCGCATCCGGATTATCTGCGTTTAAAGCCATCAATGCATAAATCGCACCATTGAGTCCCTGTGAGACTACATTGTCAAAATCTTCCAGCGGCTTCTCAATATCATATCCGCCGATATCTGTCGGATCTTTTCCGATAGATTTTAAAGCCAGAACTGCCCTGGAGTACTCTGTATATCGATTTTCGCTGAGTACGCCTTCCTGTTCTTTAACTCTTTTTTCAACATTCGCGCGGTATTTTTCAAAATAGTTTTCATCTACCTCTTCCCCTGAACGGGCCAGCGCCATGACGGTCCATTCTCCGCCAAGTGCATCCGAAGCCGGATCTTCGACTGTCTTCATTTCATAAGAAGCAGTTTTTTTCAGGGCATCCTCTAATTTCGGAGTTCCATCGCCACAGCCCGTCAGCATTCCCGCTGTCATAAACAGTACAAGGATCTGACATCCTCTCTTTTTCATTGTATTCATAACAATCCCTCTGTCTTTATTTTCTGTATGCAAAGAAGTACATCTTCTTTATGTGAACATTCGATCGTCCATGTCCGCTCTTTCGAAACAGGAAGCAGCTTTAACACCTCATGATACGGAAGTGTTCCTTTTCCGAGTCCCAGATGCGAATCTCTGTCACCTGCGTTATCATGTACGTGTACATGACCGATATACGGAGAGAGCCCCTCTGCCCATTCCATTACCGGAATCTCCGAATAACAGTGTGCATGTCCCATATCCAGACATAATTTAAATTTCGGATAATCCACCTTCTTATATACATCCAGAAGAAGACACCAGTCCTCATCCAGAACGTTTTCCATTACAATCTCCAGATCATCTTTATCTTCCAGAAATTCTGTAAAAAAGCGGCTCACCTGATCTGCCCAGCCTTCCCGGTAATACACACAGGGAATCATTCCGGAATGATATACGATCTTTTTTGCCCCCAGTTCCAGTCCTGCCTGATAACATTGTGTAAACCTTGTCATCGTCACCTCACGGATCAGACTGTCAAAAGCAGCCGGATTCAGATCCAGAAACGGTCCATGAAGTATCAGCGGAGGATTTCCCATCTTTTCCAGTTTTTTCTGATATAATTCTATTCTCTTTCCCAGATGATCCAGATTATCCGAAATGGAAAAATCAATACTTTCCACTCCTGTTCCGGTCTCTGTGACCAGTCCTTTCATCTCTTCATCTGGAAGCAAATGACTGATATAGATCAAATGATTTCCTCTTTCTGTGACTCTATGAGTCCATATTTTTTCTTGATACGTTCCAGTTTCTCCAATAGTGGTCTGCTCAGGAACCACAGAAAAATAACCGTAGATAAAGCATGTACCAGGTCCACCGGAGCACCCGAGATATAAAAAGCCAGAAGACTCTGCCATGTTATCGTTCCATAAGCCATCAGCGCACTTGCCGGATTCATGATTCCTCCATAAATAAGGAATACACTCAAAAATCCGAATATACAGAGATCTGCTTTGCGGGCTTTCAGAATTCCTTTCTGATACAGGATTCCTGCCAGAAAGCCGATCATCCCAAACGCAAACATCTGCCACGGAGTCCATGGTCCCTGTCCCATAAACATATTGGACAGCATCATGATCAGGCATCCTACAAGGAAACCTGCCTCGCCGCCAAACGAAATACCGGTCAGGATCACGATCGCAGCAACCGGCTTAAAGCTCGGCACCATAAAGAATGCAGCTCGTCCGGCTACACCGATGGCTGCCAGTACAGAGATCACCATGATTTCTCTTGCCTTCGGCTTCCGTCCTTCAAACATCATAAAGAACGGTATCATTGCCGCTATGATCACGATCAGGCTGCATATGAGATACTTTCTTCCATGAAAATATCTCACTGAAAGATACAGAAGAAGCGGTACGACCAGAAGCATCAGTACAAGTGCAAACCAGGTTCTTCTGCTTACCTTGCCTTTCCGTTCCATCTGCCGGATGATCATCCCATCAGCCGGAAGTGCATATTCTTCCAGATTTTCCTCTGATATTTCCTGCTCTGCCTCTGTCTGTGCACTCTGACTGTCCTCCCAGAATTCATCCAGGAACTGATCTAATTGCTTTTCTGTAAGCATGTGATCACATCCTTTCCGGTAACAGCATCCGGGAACAGCTGTCGTGCCATTCGGTTTGCGGCCGTCGTATAGAAGTTATTTCCGGAAAAAAATTCTCTTGTGTTCTGGCTGGTCACAACATTTCCCTCAAAGAAAAGTCCGACTCTGTCAGCATACTCTGCAACAAATTCCACATCATGTGAGATCATAAAGATCGTCAGGCCATGCTGCTTCAGTTTACAGAGTATTTTCCCTATCTCTTCTTTGTATTCCGCATCCATTCCCTTCGTCGGCTCATCCATCAGAAGGATTCTTGGTCTGAGCAGAAGGACCTTCGCAAGAGCAAGTCTCTGCTGTTCACCACCGCTTAAGTCATATGGATGCCGGTCCAGCAATCCTTCCAGTCTGGTCAGACTGACGATACCCTCGATTGCTTTTTCCTTCTTCATATGGATCTGGTATTCCGCAGACTGCTTTTCTTTCTTTCCTCCGATCACGGAGTACAGATCTTCGAGCACTGTCTTCTTAAGAAAAATGCTTTGTGGATTCTGCGGCATGACTCCCAGGCATCCGCAATACAGTTCCCGGTCTTTAAAAGAACGGATATCACGGCCTTCCAGTCGGATCTTACCCCTGTAGGGCTGTCTCACGCGACTGAGCAACGACAGCGTCGTACTCTTACCGGTCCCATTACCGCCTACCAGTGCATAAAACTCACCTTTTCGAACTTCCAGTGACAGATCCCGCACCACATCCGGGCTGTCCTTCTCATAACGGAACCAGACATCTTTCAACTGGATCGCCGGATTTTTCCTGTTGTCTGGGTCTTGTTGTTCTCCCTCCCTTACAACAGTCAGAAAATCCACATTGATCTTTTCTCTTTTTTCCTCTGTAATGTTCTTTTCTCTACAATAACGTTCCAGCCACTGACGCCCTTCGCTTACAGTTAACGGACAGGTATCTCTGCTATCTGTCGCACCATAGATCTGCATAGGAACAGGCATCGAAAGAAACATTCCATGCTTCTGTTCCCGAAGTGCAGCTCCGATCTCGCGCGGACTGCCTTCAAGAAATACATTGCCTTTATCCATCACAAAAGCCTTATCAGCATAAGGAACGATGTCCTGCAGACGATGTTCTGTAATGATCACTGTCGTTCCAATGTCACGATTGATTTTTTTTACCGTTTCCAGGAAATCCGATGCCGCGATCGGATCAAGCTGGGAAGTCGGTTCATCCAGAATCAGAAGCGACGGATGCATTGCCATGATCGCTGCCAGATTGAGGAGCTGTTTCTGACCCCCGGACAGTTCTTCCACTCCTTTGTAAAACCACTGGTGAATTCCAAAATAACTCGCCATTTCTGCTACCCGAAGACGGATCGTAGCATTATCATATCCAAGGCTCTCCAGACCAAAGCTGAGTTCATGCCAGACTTTGTCCGTCACAATCTGGTTGTCCGGATTCTGCATAACAAAGCCGATTTCCTGACTCTGCGTCCTATGATCGATTTCTCTGAGTCTTTTTCCTTTGTACAGGATTTCTCCAGATGCTGTGCCATGCGGCATAAGTACACTTTTGAGATGACGAAGAAGTGTGCTTTTTCCGCATCCGCTTCGCCCACAGATGACATTTAAAGTTCCTTCCTGTATGCTCAAATTTACCTGATCAAGTACTTTGCTGGAACAATCCGGATATGCAAAACAAAAATCACGTATTTCTACAATATTCATAAACTTTTTCCTTCCTGTTCCAGTCCTTTATATTCCTGATTATTGTATATAAAATCCACTTCGTCCAGTTCTTCGTAGATCTGGCGGTAAGTCATGCCGATCTCTGTACCGATCTGTTTCCTGCTCTGACTGAGCTTCCAGTTTTCATAAAGCTCCAGAAATACCGGAATGAAGCAGAAAATTCCGAAACAGATATATGTGATGATTGCAAACTGCGGAGATACTTTTACCGGAGCCGTATAACCCTGAAAAGAAAATCCTGCCATTACGATCCGCGGATCATACACCGCGTAAGCCGCTCCACCGGCACATCCAACTGTAAATACCGCAAAAAGTCCGCCCATCACAGCCCCAAGGAAACAGTCTCTTCGGGTAAGTCGATAAATTGAAAAAGCCGTTCGTCCATGCAGCCCATATCCTCTGCTTCTCATGGAATCAGACGTCTCAATTGCATTTTCCAAAGCCCATGTCACAAGGATCGACACCATCTGCAAACCATATTTGATCCGGTTCAGGACGGTTCCTTCTGAAACATCACGTCCCATCGCCTTTTGACCATTTCGTATCACTTTCAGCTGACGCAGAAAACGCGGGACAAATCGAAGTGCCATAGACAATACCAGTGAAAGTGCCGGTATTATTCTGCCAAACAAGTAAATAAATTTATCACTTGTCATCACTGTATTGTAGCAGGAAAACCACTGTATCACGATAAACATGACTGCACCAAGTACAAGGCCATAGACAAGCGCCTCCAGAGTGATCCAGTTACCGCTGCTTTCTATATAATAAAGCATCGTCACACCATAATGATTAAACATAGGATTCAGCAATGCTATGATCAGAAGTCCCGGAAGTGTCAGCAGCAATCCCTGCTTCAGGGTCTTTCGCCATCCATTCAGCAATCCTCCGTATACAAATGCACCCGCATAAGAAATCCCAAGAAATACCGGATGCTGGTTAAACATTGTAAATAAAAGTGCCACCGCAAAATAAAAGAAGTTTAATAGCGGGTGGCACATGGAAAAGGAATCATTTTCCTTCATATTTATCTCCTACATCAGATCCAAGATTGCAGGTATATCTCCATTCAACCTTATCTCCATCTTTTAAATTGTAACTGGATGCTCCATAATTTGGATATTCACCATTCACACTGTACATCCATCCCGAATTCTTACCGCAATCGAATTCGTAAAGCTGATTGATTCCCTCCACATAATAACTTTTATACAAAGGGGTATATCTGGAAGCCATATGGATTCCTTTTTTTCCGCAGATCTGCTTCAGAACATCAAATGCAGTCTCTCCGCCTTTAAAAGAGACTTCTGTTTCTTTAAGGATCCATCCATCCGAAGGAACAAATTCTTTTTTTGTTTCTTTCAGATCTTCCATATTATCCAGAATGCTGGAACATTCAATGGAAATGGTACATTTTCCGTCTTTCCATTTCTTTCCGGCACCACACCCTGTCAGGCAGACAACATTTAATACCAACAGCATGCAAATCAATACCGAAATTATTCTTTTCCTTTTTACTGAGGCTGCCCTCTGTCCGATCTTATCCATCTAATTCCTCTGAAAGCTCTACATACTCTGTCTGAAAGCCATATTCCTGTGCATATGCATCGATTCTGCTGCCCTTCTGACATACAATCGTACAGCTTTTGTTAATGATCCACGGTCCGATTTCGTCAGGATCATGAAAAATCTCTATGCGCTCCAGTCTGCTGCATCCGTGAAATGCCCAGCGGCCAATCGTCCGCACACTTGTCGGTATATAAACAGTTCTGAGGTTTTTGCATCTGAAAAATGCACTGTCACCAATGATTTTCAGATTTGTCGGAAGCTCAAGTTCTTCTATTCCGCAAAAATAAAAAGCCTCTTCCCCAATCTCTGTCACCGAATTCGGTAAGTTGATTTCCTTCAGTTCTTTACAACGGTAGAATGCTCTCTTTTCTATGCTTTTGACTGCCTCTGGGAGACAGACTCTCTCCAGTTTCGTACAGGAGTCAAATATTCCCTCTGAAATCACTTTACATTTACTATTTTTTTCAAACTCAGCAACTTTCAGATTACTGCATTCCCGATAACACTGTGCTCCAATCCGTTCCAGATTATGTGGAAAAACTACTTTTCGGAGTCGTCGGTTCCCCGCAAATCCTCTTCTTTTTATTTCCACAAGACTTTCCGGAAACTCCACAGCTTTCTGGAACTGGCAACCCTCAAATGCCTGCTTCCCAACTACACGGCATCCTGCCGGAAGAGTCACTCCGTGCACTTTCCCATTATTCAGGAAACACTTATCTCCTATATAAATATATTCATCCGGTATCTCCCCCGCTGTACCGATTCTTCTGCTCCGCTCATTCTGCGCTGTATATGTACGGATATCATACCTTTTCTGATTCCATCCTGTTTCATCTACAACTCTTTCCATTTTGTATTTTCCCCTCTAAAGCAACAAAAACAGAGCCCCATCTCTACCCATGGGTCTCTGTCCTCTATACACCGTGTTTTCTCTGACTTGTACATTTATGCATACTCACAGAAGTCTGTCTTAAACTGTTCCGGCTTCACACCGGATTTTATTAAACTGATTTTTCCAAATCAGACCACGCCTGGTTATTCTTTTTTCCAAGTATACCACTTTGATAAATTTATGTCAATAAATGTGCGTTTTTAGTTTTCCTTTTTCTTCAGATTCTTCGTATTTTTTTCTACCATCTTGCGTGGCACCATGATCATATGTCCGCATCCCATACATTTCAGACGAAAATCAGCTCCCACACGCAGGATCTCCCACTCTTTGCTTCCACATGGATGTCCCTTTTTGAGCGTCACAATATCTCCAACATCATAGATAAGTCCCATGCTCTGTCATTCTCCTTATTTCTGATTTACTTTTATCTGTGAGAAAACCTGTCCGATCGGCTCTTTGATAAGAAGGTCCGCATTACGGTCTCTCGGTGTGGAGGATTTGTTGATCACAACAAGTGCCTCACCACGGAAGTAATCGATTAGTCCAGCCGCCGGATAGACTGCCAGAGAAGTTCCACCGATGATAAGTACCTGTGCCTGCGAAATAGCTCTCACAGATTCTTCGATCGTATCGTTATCCAGTCCTTCCTCATAAAGTACCACATCTGGTTTGATCATTCCGCCACACTCGCAACGTGGTACTCCTGTACTGTGTTTCATATATGCAAAATCGAAAGATTTTCCACAGCGCATGCAATGATTGCGGTAAACACTTCCATGAAGTTCCAGAACTTTCTTACTTCCTGCCATCTGGTGAAGATTATCAATATTCTGTGTGATGACCGCTTTTAGTTTGCCAGCCTCTTCCAGCTCTGCCAGTTTCAGATGAGCCGCATTCGGCTTCGCAGTATCACAGAGCATTTTATCCCTGTAAAATTTGTAAAATTCCTCCGGATGATTCAGAAAGAATGTATGACTCAGAATCGTCTCCGGTGGAAAATCATATTTTTGATGATACAGTCCGTCCTGGGAACGGAAATCCGGGATCCCACTCTCCGTCGATACACCTGCTCCTCCAAAAAACACAATGTTGTCATGCCCATCGATCAGTTCCTGCAGTTTCACGATTTTTTCATCCATGATCATCCCTCCTGTACAGTCACACTGTCTACCGATGCAGCATCACTGTTAGCACTTCCCGCATTCTCACCACTTCCGTCATCCTCGGCATTGACTCTTTTTCCCTGTACAACAAATCGTGTAGATTCATTTCCTGTACAGGTAGACAGTGTTACAATCTTATCTTTGATCGTCAGTTCAGTATCTTCTGTTTTAATATCCGAATAGCTCTTGATCTTTTTCAGATATTCTTCAAATTCCTCTCCAGGGCCTTTGAACAATGTATATGTGTCACTGTTCACTCCAGTCGTATATGCGGATATGATCTCATACCGATAATTCTTATCCGGAGTCAGAATCCAGAAGTATCTGTCATTGTTATACAGCTTTTCATCTTCCGTAAATTTCTTCAGATGTCCGAACATTGATCCATTTTTCATGTTATGTCCGTAGACCAGTGTATTACAGTCATTGAAATCTCTGCCATTTTCGTAATCCACAAAGATCGTTCCTGCAAAATTATAATTCTTCTCATAGGTCTGATGAAGATATGTCTGATTGTCCTTTCCCTGCACGATCGGATAACTGATATCCGGCAGTGCATCTACGTAGATCCAGCCAATCACATCATCATTTATACTCTTCAGTTTTTCAAAATCAACATCTATTGGCGGTTTCGGCTGTGCGTCCGGTCCTGCTACTTCCGTACTGTCCGGATCACGTTCTGTAACCGCCATTTCTTCAATTGAATTATACTCATTCGTTCCTTTTCTGTATTCTGTATAGATATGATACAGATTGTAGGCTGCATAACAGAACACTGCGATCGCCACAACCAGTGCTATCGTAAGAATCACATCACTTTTCTTTTTTTTCTTCTGTTCAGGCTGTTCCTGTGTACCGTTCTTGTTTTCTTCCATAATCATACTCCTCGTAAAATGGCTTATTCTTATGCTGGAAACACATCCCCTCCAGTATGTACCTGCATGTTTTATATTATACCATATTCTTCTGCACTGTACGTAATCAAATCATTTCTTTTATTTTTTTATCATCTTATCACTTTTGCGAAAAAATGGCTATGAGATTTTCAACAGATATGATAAAATGAACTCATTGTCGTTACTGTACACAGTAACCTATTATCAGTCCAATCGGAGGTATATAATCAATGGCAAAAAAAAATCTTATCGTCGGACAGTCCGGTGGACCGACTGCCGTCATCAATAGCAGTCTCTACGGTGTCGTTTCTGAAGGTCTCTCCCATCCTGACACGATCGAACATGTATATGGTATGGTAAATGGTATCGAAGGCTTTTTAAATGACTGTATTCTTGATTTCGAAGAAGCTCTTCCGGGCGAAGATCTGAACGGACTCAAATCAACTCCGGGCGCCTATCTTGGTTCCTGTCGTTACAAGCTTCCGGAATCTCTGGAGGATCCGGTCTACCCGGCTCTTTTTAAAAAATTTGAAGAATTAAATATCGGCTGGTTCTTCTATATTGGCGGCAATGATTCCATGGATACCGTCAGCAAACTTTCACGCTATGCCGAACACATCGGAAGTTCTATCCGCGTAATTGGAGAGCCCAAAACCATCGACAATGATCTTGTACACACCGATCATACTCCCGGCTTCGGAAGTGCCGCGAAATATGTCGCTTCCACTGTCCGCGAGATCACAACCGATGCCAATGTATATGAAAAGAAATCTGTAACGATCATCGAGATCATGGGACGGCATGCCGGATGGCTGACTGCCGCCAGTGCACTGGCCCGCAAATACGATGGAGACAATCCGCTGTTTATCTATCTTCCGGAAGTTGCTTTTGATCAGGATGTCTTCCTTAAGGATCTGGAGAAAGCATTCGAAAAGAACTGTAATCTGATCGTATGTGTCTCCGAGGGAATCCATGACGCAGATGGTACTTTTATCTGTGAATATGACAGTTCCGTAGGAACCGATACTTTCGGTCACAAAATGCTTGCAGGCTGCGGCAAATATCTCGAAAATCTGGTACGCAGCCGTCTCGGTGTCAAAGCCCGTTCCGTTGAACTGAATGTCAGTCAGCGCTGCTCTGCATCTCTGATTTCTGCCACAGACCAGAAGGAAGCCATAACTGCAGGAAAGTTTGGTGTTCAGGCTGCTCTTAACGGTGAAACAGGCAAAATGGTATCTTTTATCCGCCAGACAGACTCTGAAGGTAATTATCAGATGGTATGCGGACTTGAAGATGTCAACGCAATCTGCAATGAAGAAAAAACAGTTCCACTTACATGGATCACTTCTGACGGACATGATGTCACAGAAGATTTCATCCGTTACGCCCGTCCGCTCATTCAGGGAAATATAGAGGTTCCTCTCGGCGAGGACGGACTGCCAAAATTCGTATACCGAAAATAAAATGCATCCTCTCGGAGCGTTTGGGGCTTTATTGGAATATTACAAAGTAATTTCTTATAAAGTCCAAAATCTCCACTCCCGATTGACAGAGAGTGGAGATTTTATTATTCCTGTTCAAATTCTTCATGATCCTGCTGGATCTTTTCTTTTACTTCTTTCTTTAATTCTTTTTCGTGTTTTTTTTCATCGCGGCTCTTCGGAAGAATAATATTCAGAACAACAGCGATCAGCGTTGCAAGCACCACCGGTGATTTTCCAAAAATAGTAGTTACCCAGTCCGGGAAACTGGCAAGTGCAGTAGATGCCTGAGAGACACCAACTCCAATTGCAGCGGCAAGCCCGACAATGGAAGAATTTCTGTAATCCATTTCTGCTGATGCAACCAGCTTCATTCCTGTCATAGCTATCGAAGCAAACACAGAAACAGTTGCTCCTCCGAGTACACATTGCGGAATAGTGGTAAGAAGTGCCGAAAATTTCGGTACGATTCCGGCAACTCCAAGAATTGCTGCAGCCAGTCCAAGTACCCAGCGATTGATAACTTTAGTCGTTGTTACGATACCAACATTCTGACTGTAAGTCGCTGTCGGAAGTCCTCCGAGCAATGCCCCCAGAATATTTGTCACGCCATACGCCATGATGCCGTTCTGCAGTTCTCTGTCCTCCGGAACTCTGTCCATTGCTCCAATCGTTGTCGCAGAGTAATCTCCAATGGCCTGTACAGAATTAATGGCAAACAGAAGCCCGATCGCAACGCATGCAGAAATCTCAAAATGGATTCCAAAATGCATAAACTGTGGAAGCTGAAATACTTTTGCTTCTCCGACACTTGAAAGATTTACCATTCCAAAAGGAATCGACACCACATATCCTACGAGAATACCGATCAGTATCGAAGCAAGCTTCAGGATTCCCTTTCCAAAATGATTCAGTGCAGTAACAACGGCAAGAGTCAGAAAAGCAACCACCCAGTTCTGCCATGAACCATAATCAGGGTTACTTGTTCCGCCCGCCATATAGTTAATTGCTGTCGGATACAGGGAAAGTCCAATGGTAAAGACAACTGTTCCTGTGATCAGTGGTGGAAAAAATACCCGGATTTTTTTTACCAGGATTCCCATAACAAAAGCAACAATGCCACCTATGATCTGCGCACCAAGAATCGAACTGATTCCATAACCTTCTGCAATTGCCTGCATACTTGGTACATAAGCAAAACTTACCCCCATGATCATCGGCAGTCCTGAACCTAAAGTAAAACCATTCTTCTTTCCAATTGGAAAAAGCTGAATCAGGGTTGACAATGCGGATACAACCAGAGATGCCTGTATCAGGATAACTCTGTCTTTTGCACTCAGGCTATTTCCGCCAACAGCACCTGCCACAATGATTGCCGGTGTTACACATCCTACGATCATGGCAACGACATGCTGCAGTGCCAGCGGAAGTGCTTCCTGAAACTTCGGGATACCATTCAGTTCAAAAATACTACCTCTTTTCATGATTCCTCCTGCCCGGTTTTCAATATTGTTTTCTCATCTGTGTATTGAAAATCCTTTTTCTGACTGTAATTGCTCGAACAGTCTTATTTTTTTAGTAATTATAACAAATTTAAGGCTCAAAAACAATTCGTAAGCCTTAAATATTTTGCTGTCATAGATACTAAAGTTTACTGTCTTTTTTTGTATACTTTTTCTCAATACTCAAATTAGCTAAACAATATTTAACCAATCCTATCTTCTCACGTCAGCAACTCAAACGTATGATACAAGTCTACTCTGCCATATCCCCAGTCCGGGTTGGGATAGACCTCCCCAGCCTCTCGCACTGCACCTCTGCTCAGATAGTGTTTTACACTGTTTCCAGTAAAATATGGCTCATTTCCCCGGACCAGTGCCCACTCAAAAAGGAGTGCTGCGATCCCCGCCGTCTGTGCGGCTGCAAGACTTGTTCCGGTAGCCGGTGCAAACTCCTTTCCCGGACCGATTGAAGCCGTCAGAATTCCTACCCCTGGAGCAGCAAAATCGGGTTTTACGATATTTTCTGCATTGTATCCACGGCCTGCCTGAATGAACAGGCTGTTATCCCGATGCTGATATGCTGTGACGGTCATCGCATCTTCAGTATCTCCAGGAGCAGTGACCGTATAATCCGGTGATGACTGCAAAAAATAGGTTTCATCAGAAATCATCCCTCTTACCGGAAGCCATATATGAAACCTGCTTTTTCCCGGTATTTTCTCTTCCACCAGAAACTTCCAGATTCCCGATGCTGGATGCTGAAATCGAATAAAGATCAGCGTGTTTCCTGTTCTTCTTTCAATTGGCACATAATTCACCAGTACTTTTGTTTCTACAAATACAAAAGACAGTTCCTGCGTTCTGTTCTTTAAAGCTGTGCTGACTGACAGTTTTTCCCCTGTCGGTGACTGAATCGTCATATAATAAGAACCGGGAGAGTCCCCCCAAAATTCTGTCATAAATCCTCTGGTACTCTCCCGGTCACCAACTCGTAGTTCTACAGTATCTTCTGTATCATTCGGTCCAAATTCTCTCAAATAATGGTGTCTGGCCGTTCCTTCATTTCCGGCAGGAACAGATACTGCGTTCTGTGTAAATGCTGCAATACTGTTTATATATTCATTCAACGGTCCCTCTCCCTGATGTGCCCCCATACTTGTTCCAAGACCTATGCAAATGGAAAGTGGCATCTGCTGTTCCTGGGCGATGAACAGCACATAAGAAATTGCCAGCATAATATCATCTTCCTGAAAAATATCGATATCTCGCGGTAAAAGATAAAAATCCCGAAGATAATTTTTTGCCTGCTTCAGCTTCACAATTACAATTTCTGCCTCTGGCGCTGCCCCGCAAAAATTATCTTTTTCAATCCGATATCCGGCAGCCGTTGCTGCACTTCTCGTCCCATGTCCATTTGTATCACTGGAAGGCACAATTTCCCAGGGATTTTCTGATGCTAGAGCCTGTTCGATCTGTTGTCGGCCGAACTCTCTACCAAACGGAATTCTGCCATCTGCTCCGCCTTCCAGTGTTTGATCCCAGATACTAAAAATCTTACTTTGCACGCCATTATGAAATGCCGGATGAAGATAATCGATTCCGGAATCAATAACCGCAACCAGAGTTCCCTTTCCCTGTAATTTGAGATATGGATGATTATGCAGCCCTGTCACCCCAGATGTACTCAATGCACCTGTATCCATATATGTATAGCACCGTGGTATGGATGAGTAGGAATAACTACTCAGTTCCAGTTCCGGCACCTTCTGCATCGGTACATACAAAATCCCAAACAGATCATTTACGATCTGAAAGTTCTCATCAGACTCATAATCAAAACCACCATGTGTATTCTGTTTATATCGGATAATAAAATTTTCATACTGTTGATTCTGTGCCGGTACAGGCATTATACTCACGCTCCGGTCATTTCGGTCTTCCCTATCAGCCTATGAATACGGATCATTTTTTATGACAATCAAATGCTTTTATAGATCGGTTGCTGTTTTCTTCTTTGATCGGATCACCAGTATCAGTATTCCTGCCACCAGGATAAACAAACTGATAAACTGCGAAGTAGAAAGCATTCCTACACTTCCTCGAATCAGATCACCCCGGAAAAATTCCAGGACAAACCTGCCGATGCTGTAAAAGATCAGATAGCAGGCAGCCACCTGTCCATCCTTTTTTTTATGACGTGCAATATAAAGAAGGATTCCAAAATGCAGAAAATCCAGCACACTGGAATAGATCTGTGTTGGAATCAATGCCACATGGTTCGGTGCAAAATCCGAATTCTGGAATGTAATAGAAAATATGCTATTTGTCTCACGGCCATAGCAACAGCCTGCCAACAGACATCCAATCCTTCCAAATCCCTGTGCAAGTGCCACAGATGGCATCACCAGATCAAAATATTTCCAGAAATCTGTCTTTTTGATATAGCAATACAGACAGCCTGCCAGAATCCCGCCGATAATACCTCCATACACAACAAATCCATCTGAAATCGTATCCAGAATATAATGTGGATCCTGTACAATACTTTTCCATTCCGTGATCCAGAATAAAATCTTTGCACAGAACATTCCTCCCAACAGGCACCAGATCACAAGAGAAAATACATGCTCATGATCCAGTTTCTGTTTCTCTGCACGTCGATTCGTAATAATCCATGCAGCGATCACGCCCACTGCAATCATGAATCCATATCCATATACCGTCAGTGGTCCTATAGTAAACAGTTCATTTCTCATATATCCTGTCTCCTCTCCCGGATCTGCGGAAAGTATTTTTTCCACAATTCAAGAAGTTTCTGATTCGCCCTGTCATTCAATAGATTTCTCTCACATGCATCAGGATCACATTCTCCACAGATATCCATTCCCAAAATCTGCTGTTGTTGCAGCACGATTTCCAGAAACTTTTGAAGTTTCTCAAGGCTCATATCACCCTGGCTCCATGTTGTTGACGCATCTGCTGTACACAGCACATCTTTATCCACGGAAATATACATTGGAAGATCTGCACGCAGATTCCTGAAAAATGTATTCTTTTCCTCACCTGTCATTGCCAGCAACTTTTCTCTGGACAAAAACTGTACTTTCTGCTGAAATTCCGGTTCAACCTGCGTATAGGCCTCTTCATCCGGTCCAACAAGAATTACCTCTTGCAGCATCGGTACTTCTTCCAAAGATGCCGCAATCCATCCACCACAGGATAAAAGGCCTCCAAAGGCCGGCAGTTGCATATCCGTATGATTATCAAATACCAGAAGCCGGAATGGATGTTCCATCTTTGACAGCCACAGCCGGCTTACATAATGATAATTTCCTGAGTCAATGAAATGTATGCCATTTCCCGTATAGTTCTTTATATCATCCAGTATCCGGTTTTTCGCTTCCTCATCACAGTAACAGTTACTTCCCGGTAAATCCTGTACCTCCAACCAGGATATATCTTCCTGCATTTCTGCATGGTTCCGGTAAAACTGCTGTTCTTTGTAAATTCCGGAAAAATTCATGATCACAATTTCATTGTTCTCTGTTCTGTTTTGTTCTTTATTAATAGTCTTATTTTCTGCCATAGAAACATCTTACCATGAAAATGCAAAAAAAGGAACCAGTGTCCGGAGACACTAATTCCTTTTTTCTTTTCCACCTTATAAAAAGTGTACTTCTCAGGCTTTGTTAACGGATCCGAAAAGTTCCATTTTTTCTTTAACTGTAGCTTTGATTGCTTCAGTTCCTGGAGCAAGAAGTTTACGTGGGTCAAATCCTTTACCCTGCTCGTCCTTGCCTTCTTCGATATATTTACGTGTAGCTGCTGCGAATGCAAGCTGGCATTCTGTATTAACATTGATCTTGGATACACCAAGGTCGATTGCTTTCTTGATCATGTCTGCCGGGATACCTGTACCACCGTGAAGTACAAGTGGCATATCTCCTGTCAGCTTCTGGATAGCATCCAGTGTCTCAAAGCTCAGACCTTTCCAGTTAGCCGGGTATTTACCGTGGATGTTACCGATACCTGCTGCAAGGAAGTCGATACCAAGATCTGCAACCATCTTGCATTCCTTAGGATCTGCACATTCACCCATACCTACTACACCATCTTCTTCGCCACCAATAGAACCAACTTCTGCTTCCAGAGACATTCCATGCTCTGCAACGATCTTAACCAGTTCTTTTGTTTTTTCTACGTTCTCTTCGATCGGATAATGGGAACCATCAAACATGATAGATGTGAAACCGGCTTCTACGCATTTCAGGCATCCTTCGTAGCTGCCGTGATCCAGGTGAAGTGCAACCGGAACTGTGATATTGAGTTCCTCGAGCATTCCTTTCACCATACCAACAACAGTCTTATAACCTGTCATGTATTTTCCTGCACCTTCGGATACACCAAGGATAACCGGAGAGTTGAGTTCCTGTGCTGTAAGCAGGATTGCTTTTGTCCACTCAAGGTTGTTAATGTTGAACTGACCTACTGCATAGTGACCAGCTTTTGCTTTTTTCAACATTTCTGAAGCGTTTACTAACATGATAAATTCCTCCTAATCTTTTTGGGCGGTATTACCAAACCCAAATTATAAGTCTAGTTTAACAGATTAAATCTGTTTCGTCTACTATAATCGTGCAAAAAAACTGTATACATTGTTACAATTTTCACGAACCCGTACTTCTGTGATATTCTCGTGTCAGTCTGGTGAGTATTTCGTCCATATTTGTCTTATTCACCACCAGCTCCGGTGTTTTGGAAAACTCCTGAAGTCTCTCTCGGATATTCTGCAGAACTTCCTTCTCTGTCCCTATTGATTTTGCCATTTTTTCATATTCTGAAGATGTTCTTGTCATTCCAAAAGCGATCAGATAAGCTTCCAGTGCCTCCCGGCTCCTGCTTCCCTCGTATGCTTTTCGAAAATACTCTGTAGCTTTTTCCATCTGAAACAGATAACTGTAAGCACAGCCAAGATTGTGGTACACTTTTTCTGTCATCCCCTCACGGATTTCCTCAAGATCTTCCCTTTCCAGAAGATTCTGGTAAACCTGTATCGCATGTACATACATTTCATTCTCCATTAATGCATCTGCCTTCTGTTTCTCACGCATTGCCGGAGTTTCTTCATTCATCTTCTGCAGACGTACATTCAGTTCTTTCAGTTCTTCATATGTCAGATAATTGATTTCTTTAAATACCGGATAAACAATATCTTCCGCACTTGCAAATTTGCTGATCTTGGAACGAAGTTTGGCTGCCAGTGCCGGAAGTTCCAGTTCCTCCTGTATCCAGCTGCACAATCCTTCATTCATGATCGTCTGGTCGATCAGATACAGATTATGATACAGATAATAGCAGAGTTCTTCAATGGAATACACATTGGTACTGATATTTTCTATGAAATAAGGCAGCTTTGCCCGTTTTGTCTGACACAGTATATATCCGCTCACTTTGTCTCCTCCTGCCATCTGGTCGTTTCTGTCCACTCTTTGCCACTTGATGGAAACATCTCACCAAATCCAAGATCCTTTACTGTAACCCTGCATTCATCCTGTGAAGTATACTGCAGATTCACACCAAGTCTCGTTGTCCGCTCTGGTCTCTCCGGCAGCCCCGGCAATGCCATTGCGATCCGTTTCTTTTTTGCCTCGCCCATTGTATCTACAATAAAAACAAGTTCCTTCGTTCCATCCAGGATCAGCTCGACATATGCATTACTTTCATACCAGTTTCTGCCTGATTCGATCAACGGATAATAAGCCGGTGCTCCCATGACACGCAGCTCCATTCCAACATCAGAAAGTACCAGCGAACTGCTCATATAACGATAGTCTTTCAGGTCATGATTGATCACCCGTTCTGCTCCTGCGCTGCAGGCTCCTCTTGCAAACAGGTTATTTCCATAAAAAACTTTTCTTCTCTGATAACATAACAGCTTCACAGATTTCTGTGCCCATTCCTGGTCAAATCCCTCTCCATTGATCTGAATACTGGAATACAATTCTTTACCAAGTGTGTTCTTGATAAATGTATAGAATTCTGCATCCCGCTCCTCTACCTTCGCACTCAGAGTCGTTGTAACAGGCTCTTCCAGATGTACCAGTACCGGTCTTGTTCCTGAATTCATGGACATGCGTCGAAAACTTACCTTCTGATGTTCAAAGCTGTACCAGCCTACACTTCTGTTCCAGGTTTCTATCTTCTGTGTCATAACATAATAATAAAAACTCTCTTCATAATCCAGAAGAATCGTACGTTCTTCCGGGATTCCCAGTTCTCTGCATGCCCGCTGAAGATTTTCTACCTGTACAGCATTCAGACTGTCCATGGCAATCGACAGACTCCGGATGTTTTTTTCTACTTCCGCAATCCCTGTAAGTTTCAGCATCTCATGCAGATAATGTGCAAGAAGCTCCCATGCTTCTTTTTTTTCACCTCCAACCGCTACCGGTCCGTTCTGTGCTGATATCTCATAAAGGTTTCCAGCGAGAAATCCACCTTTTTCTCTTGCAAAATATTCTGCTTCCAATCCCGCACAATATGTCTTGCGGTCTGGGCGCAGGCAAAGACAGGTCGGCATTTCAAACTGGCTGCTTCCCACTTTTACGGGAAGTGAACGCGGTTCCTCTGCCTTGCGGTCATAATAACAGATCTGAGAATATTCTTTTCCAAAATCAATTCCTATTATCAAGTCTCTTGTTTCATTCATCTTCCGCTTTCCTTCTCTATGCTAAACATGTTTTTCACATACTGTTCCTGTCTGAGATAGTCTTTCAGACTGTCTGTCACTTCCTGCGTTTTGTCCAGTCTTCTTGCAGACAACATCTGATTCAGCATCTGATACTTGCTTCCAGAGGCACCCTCGACTTTTTTCATTGAAACGCTGCGTTCCGAAGTCTTCTTTGTATTGTCTTTATCTCCCTCATCGATCTGGAAATAATACTGCAGTGTCTCCCCGTAAAACAAAGTAAATGTCCTTACAAATATGCCCTGATACATTTCTTTCAAAGGTTCGCATTTATATGCTGTCTCTGCTCCAAGTCCGGTATCCAGTCTGTAAAACAACGTAACCTTTGCCCCAGGTACTGCACGACATTCCACAAATGTTTTGTCATCCAACTGATATGGACTCAAAAGTTCCGGTGAGAGTTTGCGGAAAAACGCAAATTTCAGATTTTCTTTTGCACACTCTTCCAGTATGCTCTGTGCTATTCCCACATATTCCGGTTTTGGATCTTTTTCTCTGGAAATTTCCTGCAGAAGCGCCAGTCTGCAGATAAGATTAACCGGCCACTTACTGGTAAATGCATATTCCAGCCTGCTTCTGATGAACGTACTCATTGTATATTCTCTGACAAAAACGCCATAAGAAACCAGTGTAAGGTATGCTCCTGTGATTCGTTCTTTTCCGGACTGCTTCACATAAGATTCCAGTACAGCTTCCCCCTCTTTACGGTAATCTTCCGTAAAGATCAGAAGACTTAAGATTCTTTCTTCCAGATCATACGTATCCATTTCGAATCCTCTGGCACTCTTCCATATCGAAATAAGTTCATCCAGTGGTCCAAACCGATACAGCATAAGATAATGCAGGATCACTTCATCATATTTACCCTTCCGGTAAACCTCGGATGCCAGTGCCAGAAGTTCGTCATCTTCTGCCATGTCACTTTTCAGGATCATCCGGCTTGTCATCTTGAGAAGGCAGCTCAGATCCAGTCCTTCATAGCCAAATTCTTCTACAATCACCATTGCCTGACGAAACATTCTTCTGGTGATCAATACTTCAAGCAGTGTCGTACGGTCAACCTGTGCATACTGACGGAAATCCATTTTTTCAAGATATTTATCAAGCTTCTGATCCTGAACATTCGCAGCATAGTAATCCAGAATCTGTTTTCTTACAGAATTTCTATACTCTTCTGTACAGTCCTCAAGTTCTGCCAGACTCTGAAAATACTCCAGATTATCCGCATTCAGCGTTGTCGATTCGCAATAATACAGCAGAAGTCCCCGTTCTCTGACTCCCAGTTCCAGAAGTTCCGGTACTGCCTTGCTTTCATCTGTGAGCTTTGTAAGATTGTATGGGATTGTAGAAACATAACGTCTCTGCTTATCATCCTGGAACAGGATCACCGCATCATCTGTATAGATTCTCGGATATGCAATTCCTTTATTGCAAGGGTAGATTTCTTCCTCTGCAAACTGACTGTGCCGCACGATCACCTGTCGGATTTTGCTGTCATCACAGTACAGACGATAGGTAAACATCTTCGGAGCGATTGCTTCTCCATCTTCAGCACTTACCGGATCAAACAGGAATTCCTGATACAGGATTGCATAATTTTCATCCATCTGTCCTTCTCTGAGTTTGCGATAGGCAAACCGTTCCAGATTATCCTTATAATTTTCATATGTTTTCGGATCTTTTTCTTTAAATGCGATCACACTCGCATATACATAAGCCTTGCGTGCATCACCAAGTGAATTGTCATTGTACGTAAAATACATCAGAAGCGGCTTCGGCAGCTGTCTTCTATATGTAATATCCATGGTTTCCACATAATATTCAAATAATCTGGTGATACGTAATCCTCTGCTTACCGCAAGCGAGAACCATTTGAAATATACCAGTCTGCGTGGTTCCCCCTTCATGATATATTTGCAGACAGCCTCCAGCACATCATCTGATGAAAATTTCTCATATCCGGCTGCAAGCGCCTGATACAGACTTCCATAGAATCTTTTTTCATATCCGGAGAGATATGCCATACGCATCACAAGCTCTTCGGTAAGCAGATCATGTTTACCAGCATAGCAGAATACCTGCATCCAGAACGGGGTAAGACGATGAAGCAGAGAAACATCCTCACTGATCATCTTCCAGGCTTCTATATAAAGAAGCGGACTTGTACAGCCTTTTTCATATAGTTCTTCCATCATGAACAGTACTTTCGATGGTGTGGTACGATATGTACTGTCAAGTTGAAGCAACAGCCACAAAAGCTGGAAACTGTCCTCTTTCTGCCTGAAAAAATTCTGCAATTTCCATACTGCCTGTCCCCGATCCTTATACAAACCGGTCACTGTACAGAGATAGAGATAAGTTCCGGCTGTTTCCAGTTCTTCTCTTGTAAATTCTTTACCGTGAAAATTCTTGAGGATTTTTTTTGCCACATCATCTTTTCCGTCCAGATGTGCCATATATGCCTCCAGAAACTGGTACTCCGGATATTCGCAGCCTGCTTCCCTCAGCTGATTTAATTCAAACCCTGCATTTTCTTTCCATGTCTGAAAATTGATCCTGTTTTCCTGATATTCAAGATAATCCTTCACAAGTGCAAGTTTGTGCCTTTTTTCTTCTCTGTGTACATCAATATGAATGCGCGCTCCCCTCGATGCAAGGACATGATACGTCAGTTCCTGATACGGACTTCTTACAATGATCTCGCCTATGTGATTTTCTCTTTTTAACTGATCTGCATGAACAAGATAGTTGATCTGAACACTGCTTCCAATAAAATCCTCATCCGTTATCACATGACGCTCTGGCTCCAGGAACTCCCCCTTTGTCTCGATCTCAAGGCGAAGATGTCCCCATCCGCTTCTGTGTATCTCAAAAGATTCCTGCATATCTTCTTCTACATTATAAAATTCTGCTGCGGTAGTTTTTAAGGATACGGAAACAGGATCTTTTTCCTTCAGACTGATCAGAAATTCCTCCAGATGCTGATAAGTTACTGGCTGTCCGGACAGACCTGCATACAACGCTTTCTGCTTTTTGTCTGCTTTCCTGAACATCATACAAAAATCTTTTTCGGTAAAAAGATGATAAGCTTCTCGAAAATCTTTTCTGGCAATCTCGCAAAATGTCTGCATATCATCAACTTTTCCTACAGAACTTATGATTTCTTCTTTTATTGCCTCAATTGCAAACGGAAGCTTGTACTCTCCTATGCTGGAAGTCACACAGAGCCAGCCTCTGCATATATCACCAGCCTGCATTCCCACTGCGTCAATTCCATAAGGCAGCCGTACGGTTGTACCCGAAAACCGACTGTTTCCCGGAACAAATCTTCGATCTGAGGAAGTAATATATCCCTGTATCTTATCATTGTTCTCCGTTCCAAGATACAGCTCCCCCTGTGTAGTCGTTCCTGCTTTGATCTTTATCTCCAGTTTTTCTTTTGAAAAAAGGAGTTCCGGCTGATCATATCTGAATTTTCCATTGAGTATCTGTTCTATCTTTTTTTTCAAAATAGTTCACCTGATTATCCTTGAAAGTGTATTTTTCTCATATAAAATTTATTATACACTACATCCTGAGGATACGCAAATCATATAATTTTATGGGAAAAGCACGTTGCTCCAGCCTCTGACATATTCTATATAGAAGCCCCTTTTGAGGTGGATATTTGAAAACTTTTCAGAAACCTTTGACCGCAGCAGAGGAACGGCTCTGCCTCAGACGCTGCCAGGAAGGGGATCCGGAAGCAAAACGTATTCTGATCGAACGTAATCTTCGTCTGGTTGCCCATGTTGCAAAAAAATATCAGGGAAACGGAGAAGAACTGGAAGATCTGATCTCTATCGGTACGATCGGACTGATCAAGGCTATTTCCACCTTCAATTCAGAACGTTCTGCCAGGCTGTCCACTTATGCCGCCCGCTGTATTGATAACGAACTTCTTATGATGCTGCGTGCAAGAAAAAAATGTTCACGTGAAGTTTCTCTTTATGAACCGATCGGAACAGACAAAGAGGGAAATGAGATCAGCCTGCTGGATATTATCGAAAGTCCGCCGGTGGATATCGTAGAAGAATATTCTACCCGTCAGGATATACGATTTCTTTTTTCTTCTATGAAGGATATCCTGACACCAAAAGAATACCAGGTCATCTGCTGTCGTTATGGACTGTTTGAAAACAACGAAATGACACAGCGTGAAATCGCCGATCAGCTTCATATCAGTCGTTCCTATGTCTCCAGAATCGAAAAAAACGCATTAAAAAAATTAAAAACTCTCTTCGGTTGATTTTCTGTCAGAAATACTCTAAAATTAGAAACAGACTGAGATGTCTTCAGTCGGAAGGAGGTTTTCTATTCATATGACAGATACAACTGAACGATCAGGCTTTGTATATATGCACAAACTATTGAAACAACTGCTGATTCTTCTGCTCTGTACTGTTTTGATCGGAACAGGTTTTGCACCCGCTTCGGTCTCTGCAGCCTCACGGCCTGTAACGATCAGCAGCTGTAAGATTTCAGGAAAAAGCAAAGTCCGCGTAACCGCTGTCACGGCAAATCCACGTAAAATATCCGGATCTCGCTGTTACCTTTTTGCACTGACTCCGGGCATGTCGGCCAGACCAGTAGCATCCTGTAAAAAATCAAAAAAAATGACATTTACCTGTAAATTAAATTCCGGTGGTGTCAACCTTCTGAATTCCGGTTTTGCTGTCGCTTCTCGGAATTCCAGTGGGAAATATACCTATATCAGCACACGCAGATTTATTTCCAACCCCGGTGCACTGGCCAAATATCGATATCGTTTTCCAAAGTCCATCTCCAAAAAGGGACTTCAGGTCAATGCTGACATGATGGAAGATGCGGAAGAACTGAATGTACGAAATTCTGTGATCAATATTGATTTCAGTCAGCTGATCGCACCACCGGCACTTCAAAATTCCAGGTACTCTTACTCCTGGAAATACCAGGGACAAACTTACTGGTTTGTAAAAGATTCTGTCTCTTATTACGACAGACAGCTGCTTGCACTGAATTCCACTTCATCTGTAAATTCTGCTGTTCTGCTTCTGAGTTGGCGCAGTGACCTGACCAGCCTGATCTATCCACAGGGACGCCAGCAGGGACATGCTTTTTATGCCTGGAATACCAAAGACCGTTCTGCGAGAAAGCAGCTGCAGGCAACACTGAATTTTCTGGCCAGACGTTACAGTACTTCCACAAAAAAATACGGACAGATTTCCAACTGGATCATCGGAAATGAAGTCAATAATTACAACACTTATAATTACGCCGGTTCCCAGACACTGAGACAGTATTCTCAGATTTATGCAGATCAGTTTCGTCTTGCCTATAATACACTGGTCAGTGTTTATTCTAATGCAAGAGTTTATATTTCACTTGATCATCTGTGGAATACAAATTATGTGAATGGAACCTTTGCTTCACGAAAAATGCTGGATTCTTTTGCTTCAAAAATACGTGCCGGTGGAAATCTGCAATGGAACCTTGCATATCACCCATACAGTTCTCCACTGACAGAGCCTCGTTTCTGGGCGAATACAAACGGGCAGCTCACCAAATCACTTACAACGCCTGTGATCAATATGGGAAATATCCGCCTGCTGACCAGCTATATACGTCAGAAATATGGTTCAAAAACAAGGATCATTCTGTCCGAGACCGGTTATACTTCTGTTCAGAGAAAACACAATGTTGAAAATCTGCAAGCAGCTGCGGTTGCCTACAGTTACCTTCTTGCTGAATCAGATAATATGATCGACTCACTAATCATTCATCGTCAGATCGACCACAAAGAAGAGATCAAACAGGGACTGAATCTTGGATTATGGACAACCGACGCCAGATCTGCTGATTTTGAATCTGCCAACACAAAGAAAAGATCCTGGAGTGTCTTTAAATATATGGACAGCAGTCGTTCTGCTTCCGAAACCGCATTCATTCCATCCACAATCGGTGTCAGCAACTGGAAATCGCTGATCCCTTCATACAGTTCCAAACTCTATAACAAATCAAACTGTACCATCGGAGCACTTGAACAGGTAAATGCATATCGCCGCGGTGCTTCCATATATCAGAGCTGGTCTCCTTATGGTGCTGTTACAACTTCACATAAAACAGGAAATACCTTTACTGCTCTTCATGATATCCGCCGAAACAAAAACAGTTTATGGGGATTCTCACAAAAAATGAAACGCAGTCTTTCCTTTAAATCATATCCAAATTTCTGCACAACGCTCCGCGCAAGTGGTGCACAGAATGGATATGTACAGATCAAATTGCGCTTTTACAGTGGAAAACATATCTTCGAATGTGCCAGAATTGTACCTGCTGATCAAACTGTCCGTTTAAAAACGTCTCTTGCGAAATGGAAATATCGCAGTAAAGTAACTAAAATTCAGGTTATGGCAGCCCCTGTAAATGGTAGTCAGTGGAATGCCAACGCTCAGCTTGTTATGAATGCCCCTGTGCGCAGTCGCTAAATTTTTCATTAAATAAAAAAAGAGCAGATATCACTTCTCATGAGGATATCTGCTCTCTTTTTATTCTAAGTTCTGTTTTACAGATTCGTCTGTATTTTATGCCTCGGCCCTTCGAAGGAGATCATACTTTTCAATCTCTGTTCCAAGGTCTACGGCAAGTTTCTGCTGCGGATGCGGTGCACTTTCTACAGAATTTCCATCTTCATCATAGATTGCACGAACGGTTGCTGTGATATTTCTGCCATCCGGTTTCATGATCTCAATCATCTCACCAACAGTAAACTTATTTCTCTGCGTAATATGTGCGAAACCATTTTCATCAACTTCTTCTGCATATCCCAGATAAGTATATTCTTTTACATACGTATTGTTGTCATAAATCTGCGTATGTTCATCTGGTTTGCCATAAAAGAATCCTGTCGTAAACTGACGGTACGTACAATTGGAAATCTGTTCCTGATACCAGGACATATTTGCCTTATATTTTTCCGGAGCCTCCATATAATCATCAATTGCCTTGCGATAAGTTCTTGCAACAGTTGCCACATAAAGAGCAGTCTTCATGCGTCCTTCAATCTTCAGGCTGTCGATACCACTGTTCAGGATATCATCCATATGCTCTACCATACAGAGATCCTTGGAGTTGAAGATATAAGTTCCTCTCTCATTCTCAAATACCGGCATATATTCACCAGGACGTTTTTCTTCCACAATAGAATATTTCCAACGACACGGATGTGTGCATGCCCCCTGATTCGCATCTCTTCCAACCAGATAATTGCTGAGCAAGCATCTTCCGGAATAAGAAATACACATTGCTCCATGAACAAAAGTCTCGATTTCCATATCATCCGGAATATGTTCACGGATCTCACGGATTTCTTTCAAAGAAAGTTCCCTTGCCGTTACGACACGTTTCGCGCCGAGCTTATACCAGAAACGGTATGTCTCATAGTTTGTATTGTTTGCCTGTGTACTGATATGGCATTCTATTTCCGGACAAATTTCACGGGCATAGGTAAAAATTCCCGGATCTGCAATGATCAGTGCATCCGGTTTCAGTTCTTTCAGCTCCTGCAGATATTCTCTGACTCCCGGAAGGTCATCATTATGCGCCAGAATATTTACTGTCACATAAACCTTTACTCCATGTTCATGTGCAAACGCAATTCCCTCTGCCATATCTTCATGTGTAAAATTCTTGGCTTTTGCGCGGAGGCCAAATGCTTCTCCACCTATATATACCGCATCTGCACCAAATACAACGGCTATTTTCAGTACTTCAAGACTGCTTGCAGGTACCAGTAACTCTATATTTCTCATGCTTCCTCCTTAACGCTCAAAGACACGCCGTCTCCCAGCGGAATAATACTTGTCATAAGCTGTGGATGGTGTTTCAGTTCATACAAATACTCTCTCATACGCTTGTAAATTGTACGGTTTCTTCGTTCCACAAGATAATGGGATTCAATCAGCTCGCCCTCCTGAAGTACGTTATCTGACATCAGGACTCCGCCCGGGGCAAGCAGCCGCACCACATCCGGCAGCCAGTGAATATACTGTCCCTTGGCCGCATCCATAAAAATCAGATCATATGATCCCGAAAGTTCTTTCAGAATTTGCCCTGCGTCTCCTTCCAAAAAGGTAATCTGCGACTCACGGCCGGCTCTTCGGAAATTCTCCCTTGCCTTTGGAATTCTCTTTTCATAATTTTCAATCGTTGTGATATGCATTTCAGGCTGACTGTACTCACACATAAGAAGTGTGGAGAAGCCAACGGCTGTCCCCACTTCCAGAATACGCTGCGGCTTCTTAAGTGCCAGCAGTGTCTTTATAAAGCTCTGCATCTCCTTACGAATGATCGGAACTCCCTCAGACAACGCAGAACACTCCAGTTCATCAAGAAATGGAGTGTTCCCTGCATCAAGGGAATTAATAAACGTACGCATTCTCTCTTCTACGATCACGAAGTTGCTCCTTCCTGCTCTGCATCACCTGCAAGAATTCCCATGATCCTGTTTGGTGTATAGGCAGTACTGAGTAGATATGTGCCTGGTTTCATTTTCCCACTGTAATTTGAAAGTTTTTCCTGTACCCAGAACACCAGCGTATCCTCGATCAGTCCTTTACTCTTTAATGTCTTTGCGATATCATAACTTGTTGCATCTTCTTTGATCACAACAGTTACTTCCTGTCCTTCTCCCGGGTTCATCGCCTGCTGGTTAAAAACGTTATACCCAAACTGGTAGGTAACCTTACCGATCCAGATCACGAGGACAGCCACACAAACATACAAAGCTATTTTAAAAAATCCTCCTGCAACGATCACTCCAGCCGCACCTACCCGGTCTTTGGTATCTCCCATATCTGCTCCTTTCTGTGTACTGATCATATCTCATCAAACTGCACTGCTCAGATTTCCGGCACCTTGATCTCAATTCCATCTGTCAATGTCTTACAAATCTGCTGCATCATCCTGCAAAGTGCCAGTTCTGCATCAAGATAAGCATTTACCTCCGGATTTCTTCGAAGTTCTGCTGATTCTCGTGCCAGCTGTTCCGCATCCTGAAGCAAATTTCCTCTTTCTTCATTCTGAAGCCGGAAGTTATCTGACCGGAAATGCTGCACTCTCGAGACCAGTTCCGGATTTTTTTCCAGGATTGCCTCCTGTTTCTTGTAAGTTCTGTACACATCGCTCTTCTGGATAGAATTCAGAAGAAGATGAATGTTTCTGTTTACAGCATCCATGTTATTTATGCCTCCATAATGATCGGCAGGATCATCGGACTTCTCTTTGTTCGCTTCCACAGGAAATCACTGAGTGCATCTTTTACTGTATTCTTGATCTTGCCCCAATCTGTAATGTTACGTTCCAGACAGGAATCTAACGCATTTTCTACGACTTCTTTTGCATCTTCCATCAGATCCTCGGACTCTCTTACATAGACAAATCCTCTGGATACAATATCCGGTCCGGCAAGAACCACATTGCTGTGGCGTTCAAGTGTCATAACAACAATCATGATACCATCCTCTGACAGATGCTGGCGGTCACGAAGTACGATATTACCGACATCACCAACCCCCAGACCATCTACAAAGATCGCACCTGTATGAACAGAGCCGGTAACTGCTGCACTGTTTGCATCCAGCTCCAGAACATTACCAGAAGCAAGGATAAAGATATTCTCCTTCGGAATACCAAGATCTTCTACGACATGTTTCTGTGCAGTCAGATGTCTGTATTCACCATGAACCGGAATCGCATATTTTGGTCTTACCAGAGAATAGATCAGTTTGATTTCTTCCTGGCAGGCATGTCCGGATACGTGAACATCCTGGAAAATAACCTTTGCACCCTTCATGGACAGCTCATTGATAACCTTGGAAACGGCTTTCTCATTTCCAGGAATCGGATTTGAACTGAAAATGATAGTATCATTCGGTTTAATTGTAATCTTCTTGTGGATATTCGCAGCCATTCTGGAAAGAGCCGCCATGGATTCACCCTGGCTTCCTGTTGTGATCAGAACAACTTTTTCATCCGGATAATTTTTTACCTGGTCAATTTCGATCAGAGTATTTTCCGGAATACGAAGATATCCGAGTTCAGAAGCAACGGAAATGATATTGACCATGCTTCGTCCTTCTACAGCTACTTTACGTCCAAATTTATATGCGGTATTAATAATCTGCTGTACACGGTCTACATTAGATGCAAATGTCGCAATGATGATTCGTGCATTTTTGTATTCATTAAAAAGATTATCGAATACATGTCCTACCGTACGCTCTGACATGGTAAATCCCGGACGTTCTGCATTCGTACTGTCACACATCAGTGCAAGTACACCTTTCTTACCGATCTCGGCAAAACGCTGCAGATCGATCGCATCACCAAATACCGGTGTATAATCCACCTTAAAGTCACCTGTATGGACAACAATTCCTGCAGGTGAATAAATTGCGAGTGCAGAAGCATCCTGGATACTATGGTTTGTTTTGATAAATTCAATGGAAAAATCACCAAGGTTGATAACCTGTCCATGTTTTACTTCTTTTAGTTTTGTGGAACGTACAAGGTTGTGTTCCTTCAGTTTATTTGTGATCAGTCCAAGTGTAAGTTTTGTCGAATAGACCGGAACATTAACCTCTTTCAGGATATAAGGAAGCGCACCGATATGATCCTCATGTCCATGTGTGATCACAAAGCCTTTTACTTTGGAAATATTTTCTTTCAGATAAGTAACATCCGGGATGACCAGATCGATACCAAGCATATCATCTTCCGGGAAAGCAAGACCACAGTCAACAACTACAATACTATCTTCATACTCAAAAGCAGTAATGTTCATTCCAATCTGTTCCAGTCCACCTAACGGAATGATCTTCAGTTTTGAAGTACCCTTACGGCCACGACGCGCATTCCCTCTTGGCTGTTGTGTTTTATTGTTTCTGGAAAACGGCTTCGTTACTGCCTTTGGCTGCTGTACTGCTGCTAATTCTCCTGCAGCAGCTATTTCCTGTCTGTCAGAATGTTTCTCATAATGTCTGCTATTCGTTTTCTGCTGTTTATAACGGAAATTTTTCTGTTTTCCCATCGGTTTCTTTGTATTATTATCACCTGGTTTACGATTTCGGCTGTTATATTTTCTGGTTTTATTATATTCTCTGTGATTTTCTCTTTCTTTATTTACGCTCACATTTTCATTTATATTTTCGCTCAATCAAGCACCTCCATATTCTGTGCAATGCAGAAAACACCTGTCATGTGTCCTCTGGAATCAAACATTTTGGCACACTAATGCAGGAATGCGCTCACATTCCGTTACTGTTCACTCCTTTCACAGCAACTTGACCAAAATGCATTCCAGATCACCTTCGGTGATTGCATTTTGCCCCGTATGTCTCGGGATTTTGCCATAAATATGACAAAACATCTCGCGGGATATTACCTGTGAATAGTAACCACATTCCTTTTTAGTCTGCCTGTCACTGATTCTTACGTTCCTAGTGACGCCTGTTTCTTATAGTATGTTTCTTACATTTCAAAATCCACGTCTTCAAGCATTTGTTCAAAAACTTTATAAACAGCCTGCAGTTCGTCCTCATCTTCGAGCATTTCATAGCAGGCCTCCGGATCTGTATCCTTCGATACATCCTTCAAAATATAGGCAGACGCTTCATCTTCCATAGAATCCGATACAAGAAGATACGATACTCCTCCGATTCTTGTCTGTTCCTCAATAAAAAACTCTTCTACTGTCCCATCGGCCAGCTGAAATCTGATTTTTTCCATACTATCACCTTTACGTTACATTTTAAGGGAATCCAGATATCCCTGTAAAATAAATACTGCTGCAATTCCGTCGAGATACTCTTTACGATTCTCTCTGCGCACACCAGCCTCCATCAGGGCCCGATCCGCCGAAACTGTTGTCAGCCGTTCGTCCCACATGATCACTTCAAGGCCTGTACGCTTCTTAAGCATCTCCCCGAATTCCAGAGCTTTCTCTGCACGCTCACCGACAGTATTGTTCATATTCTTAGGATATCCAAGAACGATCTTTTCTATTTCGTACTCTTTCACGAGTTCTTCTACTTGGGCAAGCGTCCGGCGAAGTTTATTTTCCTGTTTTCGCCAGATTGTCTCTAATCTCTGAGCAGTCACTCCCAACGGGTCACTGACTGCCACACCTACGGTCTTTGAACCATAATCTAATCCCAGGATCCGCATCACTTATCGTTCCCAGGATTTATTCTTAATGTATTCATTAAGAAGTTCTTCTACCAGCTCATCTCTCTCAACTTTCATGATCATGCTTCTCGCACCCTTATGACTGGTAATATAGGTAGGATCTCCGGACATAATATAGCCGACGATCTGGTTCACCGGATTATATCCTTTTTCATCCATTGCATTGTAGACCAGGTCCAGAACCTCTTTTACTTCAAGATCTGCATCCGGTTTTGTTCTGAAATACTGTGTATTTCCTAAATTGTTTTCTGCCATTTTACTCACGTCCTTAATAAGATTTCCCTTTTATTTTAATATAATTCCATATAAAATACAAGAACACATTTTCAGAACATTTTTTTCTCATAAATCAAATAATATATAAGCTTACACTTCTTTTGTTTCCAAAATGTGATCTCTGACAAAAGCAACTGCTTTTACTGTAACAAGGTCATTTACCCTATGTGCATCCGTTTTGCTGATGACTGCACGCACATATTCTCTGCTGTGGCCAACATACCATGGTCTGCCATCAATCTCAATCTCTTCCTCCAGGAGAAGTTCCATTTTTTTTCCGATCATCGCCTCTTCATATTCTCTGGCACGAATCTCATGCAGTTCGAGCATCCGGTCGCTGCGCTGCGCCTTTGCCGCTTCAGTCAGCTGACCATCCATGGATGCCGCTTTTGTTCCATGTCTTCTGGAATATTTAAAAATATGCGTCTCATAAAAATGAATCTTCTTTACGAATTCATAAGATTCTTCAAAATCCTCTTCTGTTTCCTGTGGAAATCCCACAATCACATCTGTTGTAAGTGCAGGTGCCGGATAAAACTTGCGGATCAGTTCACATTTTTCCGCATACTCCTGTGCACTGTAACGGCGATTCATATTTTTCAAAGTTTTATTGCATCCGCTCTGCAGGGATAAATGAAAATGTGGACACACTTTTCCTGTTTTCACAATACCTTCCAGAAATTCCTCTGTGATAATTCTTGGCTCCAATGAGCCAAGACGAATCCTGCTGATTCCTTCCACTCTGCTTACTGCCTGAATCAGTGAAAGAAGACTTTCTCTTTCTTCTTTCGGGAAATCCACTCCATAGGAACTTAAATGGATTCCGGTAAGTACAACTTCCTTGTAACCTTTTGCAGCAAGTGTTTCCACTTCACTCAGCACTTCTTCGATTTTTCTGCTGCGGACACGTCCTCTTGCAAACGGAATGATACAGTAAGTACAGAACTGATTACAGCCATCCTGTACTTTAATGTATGCGCGGACATGTTCTGCGGTAGATGATATGGAAAGTTCTTCATACTCTTTTGTATGGTTAATTTCAATCACCTGCACCTGTTTTGCATGCTCTTTTTCATATTCTTCCAAAGCTTCCACAATCTGTGTTTTCTGATTGTTTCCAAGGATCAGATCCACAGCAGTATCTTCTTTCAGTTTCTCTGTGTCAGCCTGTGCATAACAACCTGTAGCCACCACGATCGCATCCGGATTCATTTTTTTTGCTTTATGAAGCATCTGTCTGGATTTACGGTCTGCAATGTTGGTGACCGTACAGGTATTGATCACATAAACATCTGCACCTTCTTCAAAAGGAACAGTTTCATATCCTGCATTTTCCAGAAGCTGCTGCATCGCTTCTACTTCGTATGCATTTACTTTACAGCCCAGATTATGAAGGGCAACCTTTTTTTTCATATTTTACCTCTTATATTTTCTGATAGTTTCATTTTGTTTCTTATTTTAATTGTTTTTTTGTACATACAGGCAAAAGATTAACCAAAATTTCATCTCTTTTTCCCTTGACTTTTCGAGGGGGTACGGGTAAGATAAATGGCATAATAACACTAAATAGGGAGGTTCTCAAAATGAAAACATTAAAAATCTCGCTGAATTCTATCGATAAAGTGAAAGCATTTGTAAACGAGATCAGTAAATTTGACTGTGACTTTGATTTAGTATCCGGAAGATATGTAATCGATGCCAAATCCATCATGGGTATCTTCAGCCTGGATTTATCCAAACCGATCAACCTGAATATTCATGCAGAAGGAAGCACTCTTGATTCGATCATGGCAATCGTTCAGCCATATGTAATTGAGTGATCTGCACCGATTTTCTTTTGAAATACCAAATATGATACAGTTATAAAACAGCTTCTTTGCTAAACGCATGAGAAGCTGTTTTTATTTCTGCCTATTTCGTTTCTGTTTACTGAATCTCAATTACTTCTGTACTTGCCAGTGCCTCTTCCATCAGCTGATCGATCTTTTCGTTTAATTTTTCTTCAGATCTGTGAATCACTTTCAGATTTGGTTTTGTAACCGGATGTTTTGCCACAAAAATAGTACAGCAGTCTTCAAATGGCTGGATGGAAGTCTCAAATGTATTGATCTTTCTGGAAATCTGTACGATTTCTTCTTTATCAAATCCGATAACCGGACGATATACCGGAAGTTCACATACTTCATCTGTTGCTGCAAGACTCTGTAAAGTCTGGCTGGCCACCTGTCCAATACTCTCCCCCGTAATCAGGCCAAGGCATTTATCCTTGCGTGCAAAATGCTCTGCAATACGCATCATATAGCGGCGCATGATGATCGTCAGTTCTTCATGCGGGCACTGATCATAGATATACAGCTGAATATCTGTAAAGTTAACTACATGAAGACGGATCGGACCACTGTAACGTGCCACAAGTTTTGCAAGATCTACGACTTTCTGTTTTGCACGTTCGCTTGTATACGGCGGAGCATGGAAATAAACAGCCTCTATCTTGACTCCACGTTTGGCGATCATATAACCAGCAACCGGACTATCAATTCCACCGGAAAGAAGAAGCATTGCCTTACCATTTGTTCCAATCGGCATACCACCTGGTCCCGGAAGTGTCTCTGAATATACATAAATCTTATCTCGAATCTCTACTGAAAGTGTCATTTCCGGATTATGCACATCTACGGATGCATCTGGGAAAGCATCCAAAATCTTTTCTCCGATTGCCGCACTTACTTCCATCGATGTGATCGGATAAGATTTCTTGGCTCTTCGTGTGTAAACCTTGAAAGAACCATTGTATCCAGGATATCTTGCTTCCATATAGGAAACGACATCTTTTGCCATCTGATCAAATCCCTGGTCTTCATAGATCACAACCGGACTGATTCCCACAATTCCAAATACACGCTGCAGTGCCTCTACTGCTTCATCAAAATCATATTTTTCCGGGCAGAAAACATATACACGCCCCTGCTCCTTAGTTACTGTAAATTCGCCTTCTACCGGCTCCAGAGCCAGTTTCATCTGTTTGACAAGTGCATCTTCAAACAGATATCTGTTTTTTCCTTTAATGGCGATTTCTGCATATTTTATCAAAAATGCATGAAATATCATATCTGGTATTTCCTCCTGTTTATTTTCTTGAATAACGTCTGAGCATCGGAACCAGAGTCTTCATGGTATCCAGGAAATAATCCGCTTCCTCGATCGTATTTTCTTCACAGAAGCTCAGTCGTACTGTACTTTCAATCTGGTCTTTTGACATTCCCATAGCACTTAATGTAGCGCTTGGTTTTCTCTTATGGCTGGAGCATGCACTTCCTGCCGAAATGTATATACCCTTGTCCTCGAGAGAATGCAGCAATACCTCACTCCGTACTCCCATAACACTGATACTCAAGATCTGCGGTGCACCTTCACGAAGTGGCATTCCGTTGATACGGATATCTTCGATTTCAGAAAGGCCTTTCGCAATATGCTCCTTTAACTGATACATGTGTTCCACATTCTCATCCAGGTTTCGGTAAATCTGTCCTGCTGCCACACCAAGCCCGGCGATTCCCGGTACATTGTCTGTTCCGGAACGCATGCCACTCTGCTGTCCGCCACCAAGAATCTGTGGAATAATCTTCACTTTTTCGTTGATATACAGGAAACCGACACCCTTCGGACCGTGAATCTTGTGTCCGCTGACTGCAAGAAGATCGATCCCCATACGTTTCGGATAAATGTGGTATTTACCAAATCCCTGAATTGCATCGACATGATACAGTGCCTTTGGACTCTTCTCATGTACCATCTTCGCAATCTCTTCGACTGGCATCACAGCTCCGACTTCATTATTTACAAGCATGGTAGATACCATGATCGTATCTGGTCTTAAAACAGCTTCCAGCGCACTCATTTTTACCCTGCCCTGCGCATCTACCGGAAGATATGTGATTTCAAATCCCTGTTCCTGCAGATATAATGCCGGCTGGCTGACTGCAGCATGCTCTACGGATGTGATAATGATGTGGTTTCCGTTACGCTTATTTGCAAGTGCACCACCAATCAGCGCAAGGTTGTCCGATTCTGTACCACCTGATGTAAACAGAATTTCTTTTTCCTGCACTTTCAGAATTCCTGCAATGGTCTTTGTCGCTTCTTTTACATACTTCTCTGCTTCTACACCCTTGAGATGCATGGCAGACGGATTTCCAAAATCCTCTGTCATCGTTTTTACCACGATATCCTTTACAGAATCATAGCATCTGGTCGTTGCAGAATTGTCAAAATATACTTCCATATACTGCCTCTTTTATCTTAATCGTTTCCTGTTTTACTAATTTTCAAGCTGAAACATCAGAACTGACAAAATTGCAAGCCCTGCTGTTTCTGTGCGAAGAATACGTTTACCCAGTGTGATTGGTTTTGCCCCTTCGCTGATTGCAGCTTCTACTTCTTTTTCCTCAAAACCGCCTTCTGGGCCGATAAAAATCCCAATAGACTGTCCCTGTTCAATTGCTGCAAGGATTTCTTTTGTTTCCTGCATGCCTTTGGCAAGCTCATACGGAATCAGACGAATATCCATAGATTCCGCATACTTTAGTGCTTCTTTAAAAGAAAGTACCTGGTGAACATTTGGAATCAGCATACGCTTGGACTGTTTTGCCGCACTCTCTGCAATCTGCTGCCAACGCTCTACTTTCTTCGCAGCCTTTTTGCCATCCAGCTTCACAACACAGCGTTTCGTCTCTACTGGAATGATTTCATATGCACCAAGCTCAACTGCCTTCTGTATGATCAGTTCCATCTTATCTGCTTTTGGCAGTCCCTGAAAGAGGTAGATCCTGCTCGGCAGTTCATAATCTGGTTCCTGTGCATAAATAATGTGAAGAAGCACTTCATCTGCACTGAATGCCTCTATCGCACAGCGGTATTCTTTTTGTCCACCATCACTGATCCAGACTTCCTCTCCCTGTTTCATACGAAGAACATTGGAAATATGGTTGACATCCGTTCCAATAATATGAATCTGATGTGCCGCTTCATCGATCTGATGTGGCTCTACAAAAAATCTCTGCATGAGATCAGTCCTTTCTTGCAGTTACGCATACCCACTCACCCTGTCTGGTAACTTCTACCAAGGTAAGTCCGGCTTTCTGTACTGCTTCTTTGACTACTTCCTCTTTGACATCAAGTATACCTGATGTAATGTAATATGCACCCTTCTTCATCTGGTGAACGATCACTGGTGTCAGAGGCACCAGTACATCTGCCAGAATATTAGCTGCAACAATATCGTATTTCTCATAGCCAACCTGATCCTGTACCTCTTTGTCATCAATGATATTTCCGATCATCATATCAAAAGTATCATCCACGATCTGGTTTGCTTCTTTGTTATCCTGAACTGCCGGAACCGCGCATGGATCAAGGTCTGTTCCTACAACGTGACCTGCACCAAGCTTCAACGCTGTGATTCCGAGGATACCACTTCCTGTTCCTACATCAAGAAGTTCGATACCTGGTTTAACATATTTTTTTAACTGACGGATCACAAGCTGTGTAGTTTCATGCATTCCTGTTCCAAATGCAGTACCCGGATCAATATGAAGAATCATCTTGTCCTTATCTTCTTCTTTGATTTCTTCCCATGACGGAACGATCAGGATATCATCCACATAGAACTGATGGAAAAATTCTTTCCAGTTGTTGATCCAGTCCTTATCCTCTGTCTGAGACTCTTCAATCGTACCCTCTCCAATATCCATAAATGTACGCAATTCTTCCAGGGCATTTCTGACGTCACGTAAAATTACATCCTTATCCGCATCTTCCTCCAGATAAAAATTCAAATATGCAACTCCATCATCTTCTGGACCTTCCGGCATGATATCTACAAACATCTGTGCCTTATCTTCCTCTGTCAAAGGCTGGTGATCCTGAATCTCTGCACCTTCGACACCTATTTCTGCCAATGTACAGATAATCATGTCTTCGGCATCTGTTTTGGTTTTAATCGTAAAACGATTCCATTTCATATATTATAATCTCCTGTCTTAACTTATACAACAATTGCAATTGCCTTATCGTGCAAGCACGAACAGCTTCTGTATTTTTAACCCTGCTATCTAATATACATGATAACCCAAAAAAAGAAAAGAGGGGTTTTCCCTCTTTTCCCGAAAAGTTTCTTCTATTTTATAGAATTAATCCTCAAAAGTCTCTTTGATTTTGTCCATGAAACTCTTTTTCTTCTTTTCTGATTTCTCAGATCCGTCTTTTGGCTCAGTGGCCGGTCTGTTTCCACATGCCTCATCAAACTTACGAAGAGCTTCTTTTGCCTCTTCATTCAGCTTGGTCGGTACCTGTACCACCAAAGTCACATAGTGATCACCGCGAATATTCTTATTTCTCAGGGACGGTACACCTTTACCCTTCAGACGGATACGTGTGTCTGTCTGTGTTCCCGGCTTCACTTCGTATGCCACATCGCCATCAACTGTATTGATATGGATTTCTCCACCCAGCGCTGCCTGCGCATAAGTAAGCGGGGCTGTGGAGAAGATATTCATATCCTGTCTCTGGAAGATTGGATGACGGGCTACATTCACTTCTACGAGCAAATCACCTCTCGGACCACCATTGGTTCCAGGTTCTCCTTTATCACGGATACGGATACTCTGTCCATTGTCAATACCGGCCGGAATAGAAACCTGAATCTTCTTTCTGGAAGAAGTATATCCTGTTCCACGGCAGGAAGTACATTTTTCTTTGATAATCTTACCGGTTCCATTACATTCCGGACAAGTCTGTACATTTCGAACCATGCCAAACATAGACTGCTGTGTATAGACGATCTGACCTTCTCCGTTACATTTCGGACAGGTAGTCGGCTGTGTTCCCGGCTTTGCACCAGTTCCATGACAGGTCGTACATTCATCCTTCAGAACGATCTCCAGTTCCTTGTCACATCCAAACACTGCCTCTTCAAATGTAATATTCACACGAGCGCGTAAATTTGCACCCTTCATCGGTCCATTATTGGCACGACGTCTTCCACCGCCGCCAAACAGATCTCCGAAAATATCCCCGAAGATATCTCCCATGTCTGCACCGTTGAAATCAAATCCACCAAAGCCGCCGGCACCACCGCCGCCCTGTTCAAACGCTGCATGACCAAACTGATCGTACTGGCGTCTCTTTTCTGCATCACTTAAGACACTGTATGCCTCTGTTGCTTCTTTGAACTTAGCTTCTGCTTCTTTGTCTCCCGGATTAACATCTGGATGATACTTCTTGGCTAATTTTCGATATGCGCTTTTTAATTCTGAATCACTGGCAGTCTTGCTGACACCCAGGACCTCATAGTAATCTCTTTTATCAGCCATCTTTTCTCTTTCCTATATGTTAGATTTGCGTTATTGTTCTTATGCAGCTATATGCCACACAAAATATTATTATAATCCCCCAATGCCACTCATGCAAGCATGAATGGCATCTAAGGTTTTACATCTTATTTTTTACTTTATTATACTTCCTTGTAATCAGCGTCTACGACATCATCACCGTATCCAGCTTCGTTGCCGCCCTGTGCAGCACCTGCACCAGCACCAGCTCCCGGATTCGGTCCAGCCTGACCGCCTGCCTGCTGTGTCTGCTCATACATTTTTGCGAAAAGTTTCTGAGCACTTTCCATCATCTTTTCCTGAGCAGCTTTGATATCAGCGATCTGTGCATCTGTCATTTCTGCATTTGCTGTCTGAGCAAGGAGATCTTTCAGTGCATTCAGATCTGTTTCAACTGCAGCTTTATCGTTTGCATCAATCTTATCGCCAGCTTCTTTCAGTGCATTCTCAACCTGGAATACCATAGAGTCTGCATTGTTTCTTGTGTCGATTCCCTCTTTACGTTTCTTATCCTGAGCTTCGAACTCAGCAGCTTCTTTAACTGCTTTGTCGATTTCAGAATCAGACATATTGGAACCAGCTGTGATTGTGATGTGCTGTTCTTTACCTGTTCCAAGGTCTTTGGCAGAAACATTTACGATACCGTTGGCATCGATATCAAATGTAACTTCGATCTGCGGAACACCACGACGTGCTGGCGGGATTCCATCCAGACGGAACTGTCCAAGGGATTTGTTGTCCTTCGCGAACTGACGCTCACCCTGTACAACGTTGATATCTACTGCTGTCTGGTTGTCTGCTGCTGTAGAAAAGATCTGGCTCTTCTTTGTCGGGATTGTAGTATTTCTCTCGATCAGACGAGTTGCGATACCACCCATTGTCTCGATAGACAGTGACAGTGGAGTAACATCCAGAAGAAGAATGTCACCGGCACCTGCATCACCAGCAAGTTTTCCACCCTGTACGGAAGCACCAAGTGCAACACATTCATCCGGGTTCAGAGATTTGCTTGGTTCTTTACCTGTGAGCTGTTTTACTTTGTCCTGTACTGCCGGGATACGTGTAGATCCACCTACCAAAAGTACCTGGCCAAGCTCAGAAGCTGTGATACCTGCATCTGACAGTGCACGGCGAACCGGTTCTGCTGTCTTTTCTACCAGATCATGTGTCAGTTCATCAAATTTAGCTCTTGTAAGGTTCATATCAAAATGCTTCGGTCCTTCTGCTGTTGCAGTAATGAACGGAAGGTTGATGTTTGTTGTTGTTGCGGAAGAAAGTTCTTTTTTAGCTTTTTCAGCTGCTTCTTTCAGTCTCTGAAGAGCCATCTTATCAGCACTTAAGTCTACGCCTTCTGCTTTCTTGAATTCTTCGATCATCCAGTCTGTAACTTTCTGGTCAAAGTCATCACCGCCAAGACGGTTGTTACCAGCTGTGGAAAGAACTTCGATAACACCATCACCGATCTCGATAACAGATACATCGAATGTACCACCACCTAAGTCGTAAACCATGATTTTCTGTTCTTTTTCGTTGTCAAGTCCATATGCAAGAGCTGCTGCTGTAGGCTCGTTGATGATACGTTTTACATCAAGACCTGCAATCTTACCGGCATCCTTTGTTGCCTGACGCTGAGCATCATTGAAGTAAGCCGGAACTGTGATAACAGCTTCTGTTACGCTTTCTCCAAGATATCCTTCTGCATCTTTTTTCAGTTTCTGAAGGATCATCGCGGAAATTTCCTGCGGAGAGTATTTCTTGTCATCGATTGTTACACGATAATCGGTACCCATCTCTCTCTTGATGGAAGAGATTGTTCTCTCTGCATTTGTTACTGCCTGACGTTTTGCAGGCTCACCTACCAGACGTTCTCCTGTTTTTGTGAAAGCAACTACAGACGGTGTAGTTCTTGCTCCTTCTGTATTTGCGATAACGGTTGGCTGTCCACCTTCCATTACAGCTACACAACTGTTTGTTGTACCTAAGTCAATACCAATGATTTTTCCCATGATAATATTCCTCCTGTATATATTCTAAGATTATTATATATTCTAGTTTGTCCTTCCAGAATCAAGATGCTCTACGCATCTTTCGTGCTATGCACTTATGATTCTGTCAGGATCGTGCCAGAAAAAGTAAATGTCTGCTTCGCAGCCGCTTCCTTTTTCCTTGAACACGATCAGTTTGCAACTTTTACCATGCTGTGGCGGACTACAAATCCCTTGTAGGTGTATCCTTTCTGAAGCTCCTCCACAACAATATTTTCTCCAACAGATTCATCCTCCACATGCATCACTGCATTGTGGAAATCCGGATTAAATTCTTTTCCAACAGCTTCGATCGGTTCTACTCCCATGCCTTCCATTGTAGTGGTAAACTGTTTGTAGATCTTCTGCATTCCCTCTGCAAATGGATCATCTTCCGGAGCCTGTGCAAGGCCTCTTTCAAAGTTATCTACAACCGGAAGGATCTTCTCGATGATATCCTTTGCTCCGATCACATACATGCTGGATTTTTCTTTTTCCGTACGTTTACGGAAGTTATCAAACTCAGCCATGTTACGCTTCAGTCTGTCAGTCAGATCTTCAATCTGCTGTTCCAGCTTATTGTCTTTTTTCTTTTTGCCAAAGAAAGAATTTTTTCCTTTGGTTTCTTTATCAGATTCCTTATCGTCTTCAGCTGCACTCTCGGTTTCCTCTGTGGTTTCCGTTCCTGCGGTTGCCTCCGGCGATTCTTCTACTGGTTCTGTAACAGGTTCTGTTTCCGGAAGGTCTTTCTCTGTTTCTTCCTGTACACCAGCTTCTTTTTTATTTGTTTCTGACACGTTCTTTCTACCGCCTTTCCAGTCTGACAGCTAACTGTCTTGATTACTTTTATTTTTTTTGAATACCTCATCGAGTTCGACCTTGAGAGTCTTCAGACTATTTACTACATTTTCATAATCCATTCGTTTCGGTCCTACGATACCGATTGTTCCATGCATGCCCTCTCCCAGTTCATAAGTTGCAGTAACAACACTGCAATCTTTCATGGTAGAAATTGGAAGTTCATCTCCGATATATACCTGAACACCGGTATTGTCATCTGCCATTCGCTCCTTGACCAAATCAACCAACTGCTGTTTCTCTTCAAAAGTAGAAATCAGCTCAGTGGCTTTGGTCTTATCCGACAGTTCCGGATATTTAAAGAAGTTCGTTGCACCGGACGTATAGATTTCCAGATCGTCTTCATCGACATGAATGGTTGCTGCAACTGCATCCAGCACTCTTGCTACCAGTCCACTGTGGATTCCTGCCTGTTCTTTCAGTCTGGCAATCATGCCCAGATTAATGTCCTGTATCGGCAGGCCATTCAGATTGGTATTAAGAAGAAGGTTCAGCTTCAGAAGTGTCTCATCATCCATTTCTTCATCCAGATCAATGATCTGATTACGGATGACATTTCCTTCGCAGACAACCACAGCTACTAACTGCAGCTCATTGACACGGGACAGCTGAATAAATTTCAATTTATTGCCGCTGTACTGAGGAACTGAAACCATCGTCGCGTAATTGGTATTGGAAGCCAGGACACGTGCTACATTCTTAAGCACTTTTTCCATTTTATCGGTCTTCTCAATCATCAGATTACGGATTTCTGCAATTTCATCTTCCTTTTCTCTCATCAATTCATCCACATAAAGCCGATAGCCTTTATCAGAAGGGATTCTTCCTGCCGATGTATGTGGCTGAACGATGTAGCCCATATCTGTCAGGTCAGACATTTCATTTCGGATCGTTGCTGAGCTGACATTCAGGTCTGCATCCTTGGATATTGTCCTGGATCCTACCGGTTCGCCCGTTTCCATGTATGTCTTGATGATCGCTTTCAGAATTCTTTTCTTACGATCCGTCAATTGTTCATCCATGTTCTCAGCTCCTTTCCTATTAGTCTGTTAGCACTCATTAATGAAGAGTGCTAACATCTATACTGTTAAGATAGCACTGTCGTAATTGTTTGTCAACATCTAATTTATATTTTCTAAAAAAATCGAAAAAAATCACAGTACGGACACAAATCGGGAAAATCTACCTTTCCACTCTGTTACTTTGTGTCAAAAGTACTGTGATTATGTGAATTTCTGTTCTTAATTTATTATGAATGCATTTTTTAATATGCTTCGTTTACTTTCTCAGATTCCGCTTTTACGGATAGCTTCTACAACTTCGCGGATTTTTTCCGGTGGCAGGACGAGAGCGAAACGTACATATCCTTCACCATGCGGTCCAAAGCTTGCACCAGGAGTCACAATAACACCGGCTTTTTCCATCAGTTCCATGCAAAATGCCATACTGTCTGTACGTCCTCCCGGGATTCTTGCCCATACGAACATCGTTCCCTTGCCATTCGGAAGGTCCCATCCGATTTCACGAAGGCCATTACAGAGTGCATCTCTTCTTTCCTGATACATTCTGCACTGCTCCTGCACACTTTCCAATGGGCCATTCAATGCTGCAATCGCTGCCTTCTGAATTGGCAGAAACATTCCAAAATCGATCTGGCTTCTCAGCTTGCGAAGTGCCGCGATCACATCTGGACGTCCAACCAGAAAACTGATTCTTGCTCCTGTCACATTGAAGGATTTCGAAAGGCTGAAAAATTCCACGCCGATTTCTTTCGCTCCTTCTGTTGCAAGGAAACTTCCGCCATGTGCTCCGTCAAAGATGATATCACTGTATGCGTTGTCATGAATGATCAAAATATCATATTTCTTCGCAAAGGCAATGATTTCTTCATATAATCCCGGTGTTGCAATGCTTCCTACCGGATTGGAGGGCAGAGAAACTACCATGTATTTTGCTTTCTTTGCAACTTCTTCCGGAATATCCTTTACATATGGAAGAAAGTCGTGTTCTGCCACCAGCGGATAATAGTATGGCACTGCGCCTGCCATCAGACTGCCTGCTGCAAATACCGGATAACATGGATCCGGAAGAAGAACAACATCTCCCTCATCGCAAAGTGCCATTCCAAGATGTCCCATACCTTCCTGACTGCCGTAAACAGCCATAACCATATCCGGTGTCAGATTCACATCAAAACGTTTCTTATAATAAGTACATACTGCTTCCAGAAGTTCTGGCAGATCACGAAGACTGTACTTCCAGTTATTGTCATCCATTGCCGCAGCAGCAAGTGCCTTCTTAATGTGCTCCGGTGTCTTAAAATCCGGAGTTCCCACACTCATATTATAAATTTTCATGCCCTGTGCTTCCAGTTCCATACGTCTGTTATTCAGGGCTGCAAAGATTTCTTCTCCAAATCTGTCTAATCTTTTGGAAAACTGCATATCGATTACCTCTTTCGTTTAGTGCTTGTTCCATTTTAGCACTCTCTCCATTACTGTACAAGAGTAAAGTAAAACTTTTTACAGACAGGGGGAATTTCTCTTTGAGCTTATAAACTTTTTCTATTCATCCATTTCATCGAGGCTTTTCTTCAATTCGATCATCTTGTCACGCAGCTCTGCCGCCTGCTCAAAGTTGAGATCTGCTGCTGCTGCACGCATCTGTTTCTCCACCTGACCTATCAGCTTCGTCAGTTCTTTTCTTGTCATGGACTCCGGATCTTTCTTAAGCTTGTCTTCCGTCTCGGCGACTGCCTTGGAAACCGTGATCAGATCACGAACTGCTTTCTTGATCGTAGTCGGCGTGATTCCATGTTCTTTATTGTAAGCCTCCTGAATCGTTCTTCTTCGTTCTGTCTCCTGAATGGCTTTTCGCATGGAATCTGTCATGACATCTGCATACATGATAACATGCCCCTCACTGTTACGGGCCGCACGTCCAATCGTCTGGATCAGGGAAACTTCTGAACGCAGGAATCCTTCTTTATCCGCATCAAGAATTGCAACCAGTGTAATCTCCGGAATATCCAGTCCTTCTCGCAAAAGATTGATACCAACCAGCACATCAAAGACATCCAGACGCATGTCACGAATGATTTCTGCACGTTCCAAAGTATCAATATCCGAATGCAGATAACGAACACGGATGCCGACATCTTTCATGTAATCGGTCAGATCTTCTGCCATTCGTTTTGTCAAAGTTGTGATCAAAATCTTGTGACCTTTATCGACTTCTTTATTTACTTCACTGATCAGATCATCAATCTGTCCTTCCACCGGACGAACTTCTACTTTCGGATCCAGAAGCCCAGTCGGACGAATAATCTGTTCTGCACGAAGAAGTTCATGTTCTGCTTCATACTGTCCTGGTGTCGCAGAAACAAACATAACCTGATCGAGTTTATTTTCAAATTCCGTAAAGCTCAATGGCCGGTTATCCTTCGCTGACGGCAGGCGGAAGCCATAATCTACCAGTGTCTGCTTACGGCTCTGGTCACCTGCATACATTCCTCCAACCTGTGATACAGTCTTATGAGACTCATCTATAATAAGAAGGAAGTCATCTTTAAAGTAGTCCATCAGAGTATATGGTGGCTGCCCCGGAGCAAGTCCTGTCAGATGTCTGGAGTAGTTCTCAATTCCAGAGCAGAATCCCGTCTCTTTCATCATTTCTACATCAAAATTGGTTCTCTCGGCAATTCGCTGTGCTTCGATCAACTTATCTTCACTTTTAAAATAAGAAACCTGTTCTTTCATTTCTTCAAGGATTGCGTCTGCAGCCTTCTGGATCTGGCTCTGTGGAACAACGTAATGAGATGCCGGAAAAATCGCCGCATGTTTCAGTTCATTGTGAATCTCACCGGTCAACACATCTACTTCTGTAATTCGATCAATCTCATCTCCAAAGAATTCCACACGAATTGCCCGGTCAGAATAGTTGGCCGGAAAAATTTCCAGCACATCTCCACGTACCCGGAACGTACCACGATGGAAATCCATTTCATTACGGTTATACTGAATATCGACCAGTTCTTTGATTACCTCATCCCTGTCTTTCTCCATTCCCGGACGAAGTGAGATCATCATATCAAAGAATTCTTCCGGTGCACCCAGACCATAGATACAGGATACAGAGGAAACCACAATAACATCTTTCCGTTCACAGAGAGCCGCTGTTGCAGAAAGACGGAGTTTATCGATTTCATCGTTCGTGGAAGCATCTTTTGCTATATAAGTATCCGTAGATGGAACGTATGCCTCCGGCTGGTAATAATCATAATAGGAAACAAAATATTCCACTGCGTTCTCAGGGAAGAATTCCTTAAACTCACCGTACAGCTGTGCTGCCAGTGTTTTATTGTGCGCAAGTACCAAAGTTGGTTTATTTAACTGGGCGATGACGTTCGCCATGGTGAAGGTCTTACCGGAGCCTGTGACACCCAGCAAAGTCTCGAACTGGTTGCCTTCCTTGAAGCCTTTGACCAGTTTTTCAATTGCCTGAGGCTGGTCACCTGTGGGTTTGTATTCGGAATGAAGTTTGAAGATTTGTTGTGAATTCTGCACAAAAACACCTCCTGGTTTTTATATCAAAAAAGTTCGTCTATCAGGCAGAAATTCGTCGAAGCACATTTCCTGATTTTACCCGAATACACCTCTCGACGAATTTTGTTCACCACCCGATATTTTATAGACTGATAAAAAGTAGTAAAACTAACGTGGACGAATTAACACTCAAATGTAAGAGATATTATATCATGGAAATATGGAATTGTATATATGAAACGAACATTAGTTCTATAAAAATTTTTCTACATTTATCATCGTATCCAGAACATTTTCTATATTGTCCTTCTTCTTTTCCGGTAATACTTCTTCCATATAAGAAAGCAATTCCGGTGGAATCTCCTCAGCTATAATATTTCCATTATCTCCATATACATCCATGGTTATCAACTCTCTTGCATGTCCCATCAACTTGGATACTGCCTTAGGAGAAAAATTATTCTTTAACAACAGAGTGCAATATGTACTTCTCAGATCATGCCACCGAATATCAGGAAGTCCGGTCTCCTGCAATAACTGTTTGTAGTGTTTCCAGTGAAAATCCTTACTTCTCGGTTTTCCATAAGTTGAACAGCAGATGTAGTCTCCATCGAAAAAGTATTTTCCTCTACGCCGACGATTCTTTTCATATTGTTTACGTTCTTCAACGATTGCTTCAAATACCAAATCTGGAAGCGGAATAACACGTTTACTGGAAAATGTCTTCAGCTGAAGCTCCTTCTTAGTGCCTCCGTCATTAGGTGCATATGGTTCTCTGTTCAGTTCTTTACCTAACTGTCGTTCAACAGATATTGTCCGGTTGATATAATCCACATCTGAGTACTTCAGACCATTAATTTCCTGTCTTCTAAGCCCCAGAAGCACATTAAACAGTATCTGCATATGAATCGGCGTATTCTTACTCGCTTGTAGCAGCACATAAATTTGTTCTAAGGTCAATGTTTTCTGAGCATCAATAGTCTGTACATGATATGGCTTACTTTTTACTGTTTTAGGCAGATTAACACCTTCTGCCGGATTAACCGCTATAAGCTTATGCACAACTGCATATCGCAAAGCTGTGTTCATTACCGTTTTTACCTGCCTTGCAATATGAACGGAATATTCTGTACGGTTCTGATATAACCGCAGAATATCGCTTTTGTCAAGTTGGGATAGTTTCTTCTTTTTCACGATGGGAATAATATGATTCCGAATGATATTAGAATAGGTAGTATAAGTATTCTCACTTCCAGCTCGTTTTCTTATATCATATTCCAGCCAGTACTCCAGAAAATCCGCAGTTTTAATACGTGTGTCTACAATATAAGTGCCATTGGACAACTCGCCAATCGTCTGTAATCTGGCTGCTTCCGCTTCTTTTTTTGTTTTAAATCCCGATTTTTGCTGTATAGTATTTGTGCCGTCCTGATAATTCAGGACGACACGGTATGCATAAGTATCTCTTTCATTCAGTTTTATAACACTTTTTACATTCCACTCAATGTAATTTGCCTTTGGCAGATCAATCATTAAGCCTCACCTCCCGGTACAAATTTCATGTTCATAAAGTCACGAATAGAAGCCTCATCGTTCATCGTTTCGCAGTAAAACTCAAAAGTAGTATGAATGGAAGAATGCCCCAACAATGCTGAAATCTTTACTAATGGCACACCTTGTTCCAACAGAATACTGGCATACATATGCCTAAGACTATGCACCGTAAGATGTGGAAATCCATTTCTTTTACACAGTTTGGTCAAGGCATTGTTAAATGCAGACGTTGAATGTGGAAGACCATTGCCGGAACATGACACATAATTTCTGTCAATGTAGTCTTTTCCCAATTTCTTTTTCTGTTCCTCAACTTCCTTCTTTCGCTCCTGAACCTGTTCCAGTATTGCTTCTGGAACTCTAAGTGTCCGGTAACTGTTCTCAGTTTTCGGCTCCTTTTCAGCAATACGATATTTCAGAACTTTACCACTTCCTTTTTCTACAAGTGGATTAGCTGTTATCTGTCGTGAAATTGTAAGAGTATGACTTATTGTGTCAAAATCATCAAACTTCAATCCTAAGATTTCACCTTTCCGAAGTCCCATAAAAAGACCAAGTAGTATTTCAAGATACCAGTTATTTTCTGAAGCATACTCAAGGAAACGACGTATCTCTTCTTTATTTAATACTATAATCTTTACTTTAGGACGTTTGTATGGCTTTGTGGACGGTACTGGGTTATAAGGAATATATCCCTGCACTACAGCTTCTTTTAACGCCATATTCAACAGTTCACGGCCCTTGTTCCCTGCTGATTTACAAATAGGAGCGACTTTTTCAAGCAATGCATCCAGATATTCTACATTAACCTGCTTCAATTTTACATCCTGTACCATCTGTGGTAAAAGCAAATCATACAGCACATAGCCACTGAGCATCTTCGTAGAATTTTCCACTCTTCGGGAAAATACATCCTCCAACCAATAAATCAGGTAATCTTTAAGTGTAAAATCTCTGGAAAATCGGATATGATAAGCCCTGTATGCATCCTGATACTGCTTTTCATAGCTCTTATAGCTTTCTTCTGCGTCTTTTGCAGTAGCAAAGCCACCTTTCTTACTATATTTAGTTGTTCCGTCCTCTTGCAGTACCTTAATTCTATGGTACCAGCTCCCAGCTTCGTAAAAAGCCGGAGATTTGTTCTTTGCCACCGTTTATTCCTCCACTTTCTTTATTGCACCGCGTTGATCCAGTCATCAAACGATTTTTTCGGTACTCGAAACAGCTTTCCAACCTTAATTACCCGGAACGGTGGATTTTCCTGCTGTCTGTAGACTTCATCCAGAAAAAGATATGTCTTACTTCTTCCCAGACCTAATGCTTTCTGAATATCTGATGCTAAATAAACCATTGTTTCCATATGCTTTTCCTCGCTTTCTTCTTTACTTCACGGATATAATATACAAATCAGAAGTTTTACCTTGCCAACTGTGGCAACATGGTTTTCTTTTTTGTCTCCGTTGCTGTATAATTGGATTATATGATATGCCATTTTATGGCTGGACAGGGCTTTGCGAAAAAAGTAAAAATGGATTACATACTTTATTTTGGAAGGAAATGGACACATGAGCAGTATAAGGAACAAAATCAGTACCAAGGAATTGATGGACGCAATACTGAAAATAACAAATAGCGTAATCTTATATAATAAAAAACCTCTTGTAAAAGATATATGCAAGCACAATACGCTTACCTGTGCCTTATTCGGTAATACGACCACGAGTAAAAAAGAAATGGAAACCATCCGTAAAATAGGCACTAAGGATAATCGCAATCTATCAGCAAATAACATACTTACGTTCATAGACAATTTTTATGATGGAGATCAGTTTTATAATTATGCAGACACCTTCTCCTCTAAGGAATCCGATTCAGAAATATACGACACCGATACAGATGCTATGCTCAATCAGGTAAATGCCTTATATCGTTCCATAAATCCATATCCCTGGGCAGATTTTGATGTTTTTGAAAACGATGCCATTGCTGAGGAAGAGCCTGAGGAAGAACCTGACGATACCATAATGAAACAGCTATTATCACTGCTTGTGTACACCAACTATTGCGGAAACACTACTGTCCAGAGTGATTATGAATTGTTTTCCAAAGATATACATGATTTTTTTGTTTGCAATGACAATTTCAGCGAACAGTTAATTTCCTTTATTGCAGAGAATAGACCAAACTGTATAGCACATACATTTTCACTTGAAGCAAAAACAGATTCTTATACAGTTCTTCTCAGACAGTTATTTCCTGAATATGATTTCTGGCATAAAGATAACGTTGCACTCCAGCAGTTTTCTCCGTTTTCTTCAAGATACTCTGAAGAAAAAATAATACTGTCCACTCTACAACCGGATGATTTAGTCATTATAAGAAATGCAATTTCAGACAAATGTATGTGCATATTACAGAAGACCCATTGTCACATCATATATGCGGTTCCTTTCTGTAATCCAAAGTCTGAAATTTTTGCGAAAGTATCAAGTGAACAGTTAATTTCTTGGGTTCTCCCAGCTTTAACAACAGATTCTTTTGAATTGACCTGCTTACTTAATGCACACCGTTCGCTCGGATCAGACCTGGAAATATATAAGAGAGTTGATGCCTACTATATGAATTTTAAGAAAAAAGATATTGATGCAGCAAAAGATTTTTTAGAAGGAATCTGTACTTCCGTAACTTTAGCTGAGCTTTCTTTAAGATTAGCACCTTATGAAAATGATAACTGGAAATATTCTTACACGGCCCCTAAAAATAAAAAACCTTCCAGTGTTTACATTTCCAAAGAGATATCTAATTTTCTTAAATATGGCCTTCAACCAGATCATGCAAGATTATATGAATTACTACGTTTGCTTTCTCTTGTACAAGAAGAAAATTCAGCAATCGGCCTTCAATCTGTATGTAAATATTTTAATCTGGAAGATGCTTTTGAAGAGCTTATATCTTTAGGCTGGGTTGATTCTAAGAGTAATCAAATCCCGCTGATAATAGCATATTCTGTAACTTACGGGAAATCTATGTCGAACGCAGCGTTTGATTTCTACATGGATACTATAATTATCTCATTACACGAACACATACTTGGTCATACTAATGCCCCTATAAATGTTATTTTATTTTCAACGCTTATTCGTATTTTGCATCGGGAATTATTGAATTATATCCGCAAACGTGCTAATTCTTCAATATCATCATTAAAAGAAGACTATCTTAAAAATTTCACTATCGGCACACTTTCGGATGATAAAAAAATATCCATTGAGGACGCTATGTTTTTTGGGGCACATGGATATTTTTCTAATGATACTGAAGAACATAAAAAAAATCACCATACTCCGGCTACCATTGCTCACACGGCTATTTTATTGAACTTTTATTATAGTATTCTGATTTTCTGTTACGAATACGGTCTGAACAATTTAGCTAAAAATATTTTTGGCAATGCAGATAATCTATCTGCTGTTCTCTTTATAACATCTGACAGTTATAAGAAAACTCTTGAGTGCCAATTACTACAAAAATATTATTCTGTTTTATTTAGCAATTTGCCTTTCGACCAAATACAGCAGAAAACAGTACAACTATTTTGCATTTTTGAAAATGGTACATTTAAAAAACAATTTAAGCAATATTCAAAAAAGTTATCTAAGCAATCGATTTTTTTGGAATATAGACTACCATTTTTTATGTTTTTACGCGTTTCATTATTTCATATGCAGTTGGCTTTCTCATTGATTTACAAAAACGCTGACTATATGGAAAATTATAAATCACTGGTATGCGATGTAGCAAATATAACACACAGGCTGAAGCCTGAAATTATCTTGGATTCTTTATGGAAGCAGGAAATGGTAGCCTTCTATATCCACCGTAAGATTATTAGTGTACTGTACAAGACTCCCATTGATGTTATAGAAATAGAGGGATCATCAATTCTTTTCACAACACATTTATACATATATAAACTTGTACTTGAACCCTTTGATATTCCTGAGCAATGTTTTCAGCTAGGAGATCTTACACCAGCAACTACATTCTTAATAAAGCTTATACAAGATTTTTCCAGAAACAAGCCAACAGACTGAAGATCAGGAGGGCCTAAGCCCTCCTGCGTTTCCTTTTCTTTGCTTCATGATAGTATAGCTGTCCAACAGACCAGGGAAAACGAAATCCACACTTGTTTAGTACATTTCTTCCTACGTTGGGATGCTCCAATAGATAATCGTCAACCTCCCTGTTTCCCCGTATTACACATACACATTCCATATTTTTGAGGAACTTCTCTGGATATCCAGACGCGCCTACATCGAATACGCCAAAATATTCTTCCATTACCAGCACAAAATATTCTTCAGACATTAGCTTCCTGCTCCTTTCCCTCATCGATTAATGTAATCATATAACTCACGGGCACTGTTTTCTTTTTACTTTCAACAACGTACCCATACGGTTTAATCGCCTTGTTTATACTTACAATTCCAATGTTTCTGTCGCTTCTTTTATCTGTTCTTGGGTCTGGTAGTATCTTTAAAAGTCTTTCCGCTAAGTCATTAAGCTCCTCTTTGGTAATCTTCTGATCCAAATATGGCGACAGACATTTTCTGAGTTTTACAGCAATTTCACCTTTGGGTTCATAGCTACAGAAATATTTCTCTATTTCTGACACTTTGAAATGAAACTGCTGTAAAATGTAGTCAGCATAGACATATTTTGCCTGATTGGATTCTACCTTACTCATTTCATCTATCAACTCATCATAACGGTAAAAATCATAATTCGTTTTGACTTTGTAATAGTAATTAATATGAATTTTTTCATCCATTATATATAATGGTGACTTAATAGAAGCATAAATCCCTCTTTGGTATTCTTCATTTGTTTTTTGATACTCTGCAAGATCATTCTCAGCACAGCCCTTACGTTTGTTAAGTTCCTTGATTGTAGGAACGTGAAAATACACAAGTACCTTTTCATCCTCATCCGGTTTAACTCTCTTTCTCCCAACCATTTGCTTGATCTCGATTGGGTCATCATCAAACACAACAACGTTTACATTTTCTGTTTTTATATTAACACCGACATCAAGAACCTTTGTCGAAATTGTAACTCTATGAGCCAATTCTTCGTTCTCTATCAGTCTTTTATATTGTTCTAGCTCCTTGTCCGTATCCGCATCATAGTAAGTAATATCTCCCTCCGGTAAGTTTAATTTTTGCATCAGCTCTGATGCCATCTCCTTTGCCCTTACAAAAATCAACCATTTTGCTTCCGAATTATTTAAGATGAGGTTCTGTAATTCCTGCGTCGTTTCAAAGAAGCGAGGCTGTAAATAAGCATAGTCTTCATCCACTGCTATAACACCCAAATGCAGATCTGATGCTTCTGGATTAGCATTATATAATGGATTATACTTACACTGCCACACATCTATTGTCGTTCTTTTATGGCAATATTTTTCTGTCTCGTATATTACACCCATACTTTCCTGAGGTGTCGCTGATAAATATATCCTTCGTGTATATTTAAAGATATTTGTAACTATATCCAAAATCAACTCTGTAAAAGGATTAAATTTTGCATCAGCCAAAAAGAAATGTGCTTCATCCATGACAACAACTGCATACTCATCTACTTTATTCTGTGAAAAGTTAATCATTTCCTGATAGGCATAAATATCTATCAACCCAAATTTGTGTTCTTTTGAGAGCCCTTTTTCCGTATAGTATTCTTTGTATTCTGCGACTTTTATTCCATCCACATAGGTGGAATTATTCCAGGGATTCTTCATCGCTTCTTTCTTTATCTGATTTTTTAGTGCAGTCCTGTTACATAAGTACAGCACCTTTTTTCCTTCTTTTTCCGCTACAGGAATACAATTTTCAAATATAAATGTTGTTTTTCCTGATCCTGTCTGTGAGGAAATAAATAATGGTGTATTACCCTGCATTCTTTGAACCAAACGCTCGCTTACAATCTCAGAAACCCACTTTTTATTGTATCGGCTAACCGACACATTTTCCATATCCGGTACATCAACCCAATTATATTTATACAATGGGCTATAGACCTCATCCATTATCCTCTGATACATTGACTTTCTTACAATGTTTTTAAATTTTCTCATTGCGTGTTCCTCCTTAGATTTTTTCTTCCTCTTTACTATACAAAACTTTAAATTCCGCTTGGACAAGCCTTTACGAAAATTTCAAATCCTTGCATTTTCTGCTCCTTTTCTCTGAATGAATCGTATATTATACCTATGCAATTAGCCGGACATGATCCGCCTAGCAGGAACATAAAGGAACGTAGTAGAGATAACAGGCTTAACCGCCTGTGGTAATTTTTTTGTCCATTTTTGAAAAACTCCAAAAATACAGGCAGATATTATAGTTGTGAAGAAGCAATAGAATACAGTGCTTCTTTGGACTCGTTAGCACTTAGATATCTACCGGAATTGTTACAGGAACAAGGAAAGGAGGCTCACAGAATTCCTGACTACTGGTGAAACGATATCATTCACAGCTATAAAAATATGTTTAAGAATTGGAGGATTTATTATGGCAGCATTAGTAGAAACAATGTTTTCAGTAAGAGAAAAACCATGGCATGGATTGGGAACAATCGTAAGTGAGGCACCGGATTCACAGAAGGCTCTGGAGCTTGCAGGATTAGACTGGAATGTGATTCAAAAAGATATTATCACCGCTGACGGAAGCAGCGTGATTCCCGGATTCAAAGCAAATGTGAGAGACAGAGATAACAGTGTACTTGGTATTGTAACAGATCGTTATAAAGTGGTTCAGAACAGCGAAGCATTTGCATTTACGGATGAATTGCTGGGTGAAGGTGTACGTTACGAAACAGCTGGCAGTCTGCAGGGAGGCAGACGTACATGGCTTTTAGCAAGACTTCCACATCAATATATTATCAATGGCGAAGAAATCTCACCATTCCTTGTATTTATGAACGCTCACGATGGCAGTTCTGCGATTAAAGTAGCAATGACACCAGTTCGTGTTGTTTGCAGTAACACATTGAATCTTGCACTGTCTACCGCTAAAAGAAGCTGGAGCTGTTATCACACAGGTGATATTAATGGAAAAATGGATGAAGCAAGGAATACCCTTCTCTTTGCAGGGAAATATATGACAGAACTGGGAAAAAGCTTTGATGAGCTCGGTCAGATCAAGCTTCTGGACAGCAAGGTGATGGAGTTTATCAATGAACTGATTCCTGAACCGGATAATGCCAGCCCGCAACAGCACAGAAACATCATCAAGCTTCGTGAGGATGCAAAAAGCAGATACTTTGATGCACCTGATCTGCAAGGTGTTGGAAAGAACGGATATCGTTTTATCAATGCTATTTCAGACTTTTCTACACATGCAAAACCTTTAAGAGAACGTGCCAATTACAAAGAAAGTCTGTTTTCCCGCACTGTTGAAGGACATCCAATGATTGACAAAGCATACCAGATGGTATTGTCAGCCGCTTAAATTCAATATGGTAAATAAAATTAAAGACTGCTCCTGCACATGAACGTGCAGGAGTATTTCAGTCAGAAATGGAGAAAAGAATATGAAGATTTTAGCGAAAACAAAAGATCTCAGCCACGAAGAATGGTTGAAGTACAGGACACAGGGAATCGGTGGTTCAGATGTTTCTATTCTTGCAGGAATCAATCCGTTTAAATCGGTCCATCAGTTATGGCTTGAGAAGACTGGTCAGGTGGAGTTGGAAGAAGGTGATACGGAATACACTCATTTTGGAACTCTTCTGGAGCCGATCGTAAGAAAAGAATTCACAGCTAGAACCGGAATCAAGGTACGTCAGAAACATATGATCCTGCAAAGCGAGGAATATCCGTTTATGACTGCAAACCTTGATGGAACAATCAACGATAATGGAGAAATGGCTATCTTTGAAGCAAAGACAGCTTCCGCATTTAAGCAGGATATCTGGGAAGAAGGCATACCAGCACCTTACATCTTGCAGATTCAGCATTATATGGCAGTCACAGGGGCAAAAAGAACTTATATTGCAGCAATAGTGGGTGGCAATCACTTCTACTGCCATATGATGGAACGTGACGAAGAGATGATCGAGAAAATCATTCTTATGGAAAAACACTTCTGGGAGGAAAATGTTCTTGGTGGTATCGAACCAGTTCCGGATGGCTCTGAAGCTACAACTAATTATTTTAACAGTAAATTCAGTTATTCCAATGGAGAAACCATTACTCTTCCTGAAGAAGTAATTCCTATCTGTGAGGAATACGAAAGACTGTCTAAACAGTTAAAAGATGTAGAGGTCGCCAAGAATGCAGCCGGAAACCAGTTGAAAAATTATCTGAAAGAAGCAGAAACAGGGATTGTCGGGAATCGTAAAATCTCTTGGAAACAGATCAGCAAAAGTTCCGTGGATACAAAACGATTAAAGACAGAGAAGCCGGATATTTATAATGATTATCTTACCCAGAGTCAGTATCGACGATTATCAGTAGCTTAGGAGGGATGCAGATGAGGGAGTATTTTCTGAATCAGATATACGGTGAATATCAGTCTTATAAGGCTTCTGTGCTGGAAGAAAACGGTGGTTCTATATATGCTCGTTGTTATGAGATTGACTGTATGATAAACATTTACGAAATTTTAAAAGAATTTGCGATGAAGCTACCAATAAACGAGCTGGAAAGATTAATGAACCATCGTGATATTCTGAAATATCTGTATGAACTGTGGTTGAAGAGATCAGACAGCCATTACGCTGAAATGGAGCATCATGTAGCGGATGAAATGAAAAAGCTAATTTCTAATACGGAAGAACTCAAAGAAAGGAATGTGGCATGAATCAGATTCGTTTATTAAACAGTGATGAAATCGAGTGCCGGGTTGGTACGATCAGTGAAAAGGGCTTATCTCTCTTGCTCTATAAGGATGCCAGAGCAGATATGAAGATTCTGGATGAGACATTTGGAGCAATGAACTGGGAACGTCAGCATGAGCTGATCGGGGACAATCTTTACTGTACCGTTCGTATCTGGGATGAAAACAAGCATCAGTGGATATCCAAAATGGATGTAGGCACAGAAAGCTATACTGAAAAAGAAAAGGGACAGGCAAGCGATTCCTTTAAAAGAGCCTGTGTCAGCGTAGGAATAGGCAGGGAGCTATATTCTGCACCGTTCATCTGGATTCCGGCAACTAAAGTAAACATTCAGAAGAAAAATGACAGAGTTATTACCTATGATAAATTCAAGGTAAAAGAGATTCATTATAACCAGAATAGAGAAATTTCAGGTCTTGTGATTTCAAATCAGAATAGTCAGGTTGTGTACAGTCTGTTTCCAACAGAAGCAGGTAAAATGCAATCTATAACAGCGTTTTCAGGTGCAAAAAAGGCTGTGGATTATGAGCAGTCTATCAACAGGGAGTTGGAACGGACAGGCGTGGCACTGGATACGGTATTAAAGAGATATAAAGTGCAGAGTATTCAGGAGATGTCCGAAGAGACCTGTCAGAAGGCAATTAACAGTTTGAAGAAAACCAAGAGCAAAGCAGCTTAAAGAAAGGTTGGGATAAATTATGATACAGTTAAATGAATTTGCAGAAGAGATATTAGCAAGTGTTAAAGAGAAAGCAAATGGGGATTTTAGTGTATGGACTACTACGGTTCATAAGAATAATGGTACATCTTTTGTGGGAATTTCAATTTCCGGTACAGAAAATCAGGCACAGCCAATCGTGTATCTTGACGGATATTACAATATGTTTCTCCATTCCAAGATTTCACTAAAAGAAGTTTCTGATACTGTTTATGATGTGATTATGGAGCATATGAACTATGTCCCTGATATCAAGATTACGGATCTGATGAACTGGAATCAGATGAAATCTAAAATATGTGTAAAGCTTATCAATGCGGAACAGAATATGGAACTGCTGACAGATATGCCACACCGCTTCTATCTGGACTTTGCAGTGGTGTATTACATAAAGATCAGTGAACGCGGAGACAAATTAGAGACTATGGACGTTAAGAATAAATATCTGGATATGTGGGGGATTTCAGAAGAAGAACTGTACAGAACCGGAATGGAAAATATGGAAATATCCGATCAGATCTTCTTTAAGAATATGAAAGAGATCCTCCCAATATGGCTGCAGAAAGAGGATGAGCCGTCGTTTCCGATGTATGTACTGACCAATGCCAGCCGTTATTATGGGGCTTCTGTTCTTTTGTTAAAAAAGGAACTGTCGAAGATCAGCCAGAGCCTTGGAAACCTGATTATTCTTCCAAGTTCCCTGCATGAGCTGATCGTATTACCAGAAAACCAGTATACCGGAGATTGTGAAGCGTGCGCAGAAATGGTAAAGAATGTCAATACATCTGTAGTTCTTCCGGAAGATTACTTATCGGATCATGTGTACACTTACAACAGGGACACACAGGAATTAATAATTGCAGCATAACAATTATTGATATGGGACAGTCAGGCAGATGCCTGGCTGTTCAACAGATTTTATTTTTTGTGGGGTAAATCTGACGTGTAGATGATTAGTAGTAAAATTATGGCATTTTATATCTGCCATGGCAGAAAAACGTACGCGTAAATCTAACGACCGTCAGATTTACTACCGTTGGAGGTGAGTTGAAACTTGAAACAATATGGATATTGCCGTATCTCCACCCGGAAGCAAAACATGGAGCGACAGGTAAGAAATATACTGGCAATATTTCCCGATGCAATCATTATTAAAGAAATCTATACCGGAACGAAATTTCAGGGCAGAAAGGAACTGGAAAAGCTTCTGAAAATTGTCCGAACCGGAGATACAATTATTTTTGATTCTGTCAGCAGGATGTCCCGTAATGCAGACGAGGGATTCCAATTATATGAAGAACTGTTCCGTAAGGGAATTAATCTCATTTTCTTGAAGGAGCCGCATATCAATACGGATACCTATAAAAAGGCAATGGGAAACCAGTTGAACATGACCGGAGATGCGGTTGATCTGATTCTGGAAGGAATCAACAGGTATCTTCTGGAACTGGCAAAATCACAGATCAGACTTGCTTTTGAACAGGCTGAGAAAGAAGTATCTGATCTTCGCCAACGTACCAAAGAGGGGATAGAAACTGCCAGATTAAACGGAAAGCAGATTGGACAGCTCCCGGGACGTACTTATGAAACAAAAAAATCAAAAGCAGCCAAACGAATCATCATGAAGCACAACCAGGACTTCGGTGGTTCTCTCAATGACATAGAAACAATGAAACAGGCTGGAATATCTAAAAAGACTTTCTACAAATATAAGAACGCACTGAAAAAGGAGTGGTTTTAAATGCTTGCAGTTGTATCTGCCTACCTAAAGCATAATCCGAAGCAAGAGTTATATGTGGGTCTACCGGTCAAGGTTTATGTATCCGGAGCGTCAGATTGTCCTCTATGAATACCAGAAGACGCGTAATGCATCACATCCCAGAAATTTTTTAAAGGATTACACGGGGATCTGTGTTACGGATGGATACCAGGTATATCATACGCTTGAAAAAGAGCGTGCAGATCTGAGGATTGCCGGTTGCTGGGTTCACTGCAGACGTCGCTTCTATGATGCGTTAGAAGTCATCCCGAAAGCGCATCAGAAAGAATCATCTTGCATCTGTTTATAAAACAGATACAAGCCATTTACCGGGAAGAAGGAAAACTAGCAGGTCTTTCATCAGAAGAAAGGCTTGCCCAGCGTCAGCTGGTGGTGAAACCACTAGTGGATGCTTTCTTTGCGTACCTAAAACAAAATGAGACTAAAGTTCCAAAAAGCGGAAAAACAAAGGAAACTTTTACCTACGCTTTAAATCAGGAACGGTATCTTAGAGTGTTTCTGGACGATGGTGATGTTCCGATCGATAATAACGCCAGTGAACGTGCAATCCGAGGTTTCTGTATTGGAAAGAAGAACTGGGAGATGATTGATACGATCAACGGAGCAACAAGTTCAGCAATCATCTACAGTATCGCAGAAACAGCAAAAGCGAATGATCTGAAGCCTTATGCTTATTTTGAATATCTGCTGACAGAGATCCCAAAGCATGCAGAGGATAAAATCACTGACTTTCTAACGGAACTTCTGCCATGGTCTGAGTCTTTGCCTGAACATATCCGGAAGCCTAAGAAAGCAGTTGAAAAATAATATGGCCGCTAAAAGCGGCCTGATATTTGTCAAGGTACTCAGGTTCTATCGTTTACCGATAAAATGATCAATTTACGATGAATAACAATTTTTAGGGCAAAAGAAAAGCACCCAACCGTTGAAGTTGGATGCTTCCTATCAATTACATTGCATTATATTGTTTTCTGAAAATATACAGTTTTATAAACGCCAGACAGAAGTCGAACAGATAATGTCTGCTTAGGAGGGAAAGGCTGCTTTCTTGTCAGAGGCTCACCGTTATCTTAACTCACTACACCCGGTATGATTCTTACATGCCCAGCACAATTCAATTTATGCGAAATATGAATTTATTTTTTATCCCAAAAAGTGAGGTACATTTGTGCAACGGACTCAAGCAGTACAAGAAGAATATGAAGTATGACGAAAATACAGATTGCCGAAACATACTTCAATGATTGAAGTGGGAAAATTGATTTGGTCAGCGCAACAGCAATCAAGAAAATCAGATAAACCGTTTCACAAATAATATTATATGCTATATTAGATAATAAAATCTGGAATAATGATAGTTGCTTTCCGTTTACTGAATGATAGTGTTTCTCATTCGACAATGTGTTTTTAAGTTCCTGTATATTATGATTATCTGCAGAAACTAGTATCGTAATAATCGCAATAGAGAACGATATTAGAATGGCAATAATATTTATTTGAGTGCTAATAAATTCAGAAAAAACTGCATTGAGCTTTTCACCATCGCCAAAATTAAAGAAAAGAGTAATTGCCAAAGCTGTTGTTGCAACCACCATTGGGAATATAAATTTGACATACAGTTTTTTTCTGGATTTTATATAGTCTTTAACTGGGACAAAAAGAATTGACTTCATTATCACCGCCTCGTTTCATCTATAAAAGTTTGAGCCTTATTGAAGAACTCAGAACTACACACCTCGTTAGTTAATCCTTCGGCTTCCACTGTAAGATAGTGTTTCATCTTAATCAAGTCTGTGGCAGCTTCAAATGTCCCGGATTCATTTGTTCCCTTGACTGCTATTTTCTTAATTTTGTTATTGCTTTGCATATCCTCATAATATGCTTTTATCAAATTTTCCGGGAATTTCTTGGCCTTTCTCGGTTTTTTTATAAGAATTTGCACTTCATCACTGATATCAGTTCGATTTGCAAATCTCATAAAGTCATCATTCAGATCATCTTTGCTAACGGTCAACGTAATAAAAGATGTAGTTTTAGCTTTCTTGAGAGATGTCAAAAAATCATCTCCTGGCATTATCTCATGTATAAGTGTATATAAATAATTGTCGTTACATTCCTCACTGTATTGCTTGAATTTTGCATTAAGATAATCAATAATACACTTTATCGAAATGCCATAGTGATTGCTTTCATGTACAGCTAAAAACCGATGTTGTCCTTTCGCTAACCGAATACAAAGATGAGTTTTTTCTTCGTCACCATCCTGCTGGCGTTTCCGAAGTCCAAGTTCCTCCATCGTTTCAGTATCAATTTCTTTCCGTACATGATTATATTTGGCAGATTTGAAAATAATATCATAATTGCCCGGTGTCAATTCTTTAACAGAATCCAGCCATACAATTTTCTCTGAAGTTGTCAGATTCCGTTTTCTATCACTCAAGCTTTGGGAAAGGACATGCTGCAGCATTGCCGAAAAAGATGCAACAATTTGATCCATGCTGTACTTGGAACCATCTTCGGCATTTTTTTGCTTTGCAATGGTTAAATAGTAAAAATAAATAGGAACATTTTTCTTTTTGGTCTCTGTGCCCATTTCTATCCTCCTTAAAGCACGTCAGAAAGCAGTGACCAGCAGTCGCTTCCAATGTCATCAGAATACTGGTCACTACAAATACAAAGCTCCCCACTTTGCTTATCTTGGCGTACAATTCCACCTTTAAGATTGTAGCGATCTACATATTTTTTTAATACGCCAAATTTTTTAGCCGTGTATTTATCAATGTCTTCACTATCTCCAGACTTTGTAAAGCCACCCTTTGTCTCAATAATCCAAACTGAACCATCGGTCGCTCCAACAACATAGTCTGGATAAAAAGACTTTTGCTTTCCGAAGTTGTCCACATACACAATGGAGAAATATTCGATGCCCTTATCTCCGTTTTTATAAAACCACGAAACTTTAGAACTATTTTGGCAATGGCGTTCGAAAAGTTTCTCTGGAAGAGAACGCCTTTCTGCAGAAGCCAAGTAACGCTTATATACGTTCTTTGTCATTTCACTCTGAGATTTTCCGGTTATATCATATGTAAATAGTGTTTCCTGCGGGAAACCAATCGGCTTTTCCGTGACTTTCGGTATATCCAAACTAAGTTGAAGTGCTTCATCGGACATTGCACTTCTTACATCTTCAATCAAACGATGCTTATTATTGATAACAAAAGCATACAGTGCACGAGTGTCAATTTTTAAGATTTTACAATCACAGTGCAGGCCCTGCAGAAATAACTTTCGTATAATTGCATTGATACTGCTGTAATCAAGGTTTATTTTAAATCCAATTTCTGCTACGCAATGATGATATGCCTTACCATGCTTGTGAGTATTCAAAGGTTCATGAATTGCAACATCATTCAACCCAGAAATATTCTCTTTAGATAAAATGGAAACCTCACCAGATTTGGTGTAGTCAATAATATCTTCAGCAAACGAATATCCATGGGCTTCAAGCAATGTCTTGTTTTTATCCATATCACTCGTAGCATGATATTTCTTTTCAAAGAACTTGCTGATTACTTTTAGGGCCAGTTTGGCATCACGAGGGAACGGGACATTCGTTTTGTACTCGCTAATTAAGGTAAAGGAACGGTGCTCCGGTTTCAGGAATACCCGGTATGCCTCCAAAGCGTCTTTACCAAGACTCAGCTTGACGCTTTCCGTAAATTTTTCATCCAGCGTAAAAAGATAGCAACAATCCAACAAATCACAATCGTAATGCTTTGCCTCTGGCATACGGCGAATACGTCCAATGGTCTGAATTTCAAAGGTTTCACTCATGTTGTCACGGAGTTTGACTAAGATATGAGCTCTCGGACAATCCCATCCCGTTGCAACAGCTTGCTTTATAATTACCGCTATTGGTGTGGCATCTGGGTCGGAAATTCCTTCTAAATTCTGCTTTTTATCAGAAAGCCAAACTGCCAGTTGACTATTCTCATAAGTGATTCCCTGAGATTCAAAGTATTCTTCAATTCGATCCAGCAATGCATCAGACTTATTGGGAATCTGGACCACAATCAGAGGGTTTACATTGACATTACGTCTTAAAAATTCTGCATGAATCTCCTGTTGCTTAGCAATTGCTTTTTGGATTAAGTAAGAAATCTGATCGTCAACGCTGATATTCTGCTCGAAGTTTTCGTTGATGACAAGAAGTTTCTTAATCAAGCCTTCGGAAATAACATCTTCTTCTGGAATGTCAATAACAGTTGCATTTTTATATCCTTTAGGTGTAGCAGAGCATCTGATTATTTTGTCTGGATGAAACAACTCAATAATATCATCGGCCTTGATGGTATCGTTTTGATGGGACTCATCCACAATGACTTTGAATGAAAGGCCAGCATCCAATGCGTTTTTAATATACTCAACAAAATTGGTTCGTTCACTATCCCTCAAGGCAGTATTGCCTTTCTTAGTAAGTTTTTCCCAATTGATAAAGCAGACATCGTTTTCTTCAAATCCGCTTGCCATAATATCATGCAATAATTTAGTGTGGCTGCCGTGGATATATTTATCCATCTTGTTTTTACTCTGTTCTTCTAAACCGCCCTTCCCAGGGGTCAGCCAGATGAAAACAGTTCTACTATTGCTTTTAATATATTCGTCTATAAAATGAGTCAGAATAATTGTTTTTCCGCTACCTGTGCAGCTCTTTAAAACAATCTCATTGTGTAACCCTTCCATAGCTTCCATCAAATCAAAGATAGCCTTCAACTGAAAATTTGCAAGAGTAATTTCCATGTTTAGCCCTCCAGTTCTTTATAATAATAGTCAGGAATGATATTCACGGAAATCTTTTGATCTCTTAGCTTTTGCTCTTGCTCTGCATCAAGTAAAATGTCATGGGCCATATACAGCTTACGACACTGAGAGAGATTAACCGCATTTTCCATAAATCCTTCCAGCTCTTCTTCGCTCAATATAATGGCAATTTCGGCATTTCCTGTGAAGTTAATTCCATTTTCAAGCTCCACAAGTTCACGAACATGAAGCAGAAGTTCATCTGCATACTCATAATACATTCTGTCAGTGATTGGAATATATCCAACACGGAAATATTTCAAACTGGCATTGTACCCTTCGTTAGCAATAACTCGTTTGATTCTTTCATACGTAACGTTTCTACAAATATCGTTTTCATTATTGGTACACAGAATAAATTGTCGCTTGCTATCAGCATGCTCTGCATTATACTTGAGTAGTGCATGACCTGTAGTGCCGCTTCCTGCAAAAAAGTCGAGTACGATGCTGTTATTTTGGGACGCAATATCTAAAATTCTATTGATGAGCCTAATCGGCTTAGGGTTAGTAAACATACCCGCTTTTCCAAAGACTGATTTTAAATCACGAGTGCCCTCCTGCGTATCTCCAACTTCTGTTCTATACCATATTGTTTTACATACAATCCCTTTTTGCACCTCTGACAAAAAAGTTTTAATCCTTGGCACATTATTTCCTTTTGCGCCGAACCAAATCCGATTATCAGCTCTTAACGCTAAATAGTTCTCTTCTGATGTAGCCCAGCTCCTGCTTGATGTGGGACGTACAACTCTTCCTGAAGGTGTAACAATATCGTACATATATGCTTCAGATGCTGTTTTGACTGTAAAATCACTTGATGTCCATGGCCCCCGAGGATCATTATCTGGGTTTGTATATCGTTTATCCATTTCAACTGTACGTTCCAACAATTTCGGATGCCAGATTTCTTTGTTCTTTGCATACAGGAGGATATGATCATGGCTATCAGAGAGCCATTTTGCATCATTTTGTGGAGAAAATTTCTTTTCCCATATGATGTTAGCCACAAAATTCTGATATCCAAATAGTTCATCACAAAGCACCCTTAATGCTGCAACTTCATTATCATCAATAGATATGAATATTGTCCCATTGGATGATAAAAGTTTTTGGGCTATCACAAGTCGACGTCTCATAAACGATAACCACTTTGAATGCCGAAAGGTATCGTTCTTATCAACCAGAGTATCCGAATATGTGAATCCGTCTTTTAATGTATTATATGGGGGATCGATGTAAATCAAATCAACTTTTCCTCTATGAGTTTTCTCTAACATTTGAAGCGATGCTAAATTATCTCCCTCGATTAAAAAGTTAATTATTTCACCATTGTTGATGAAAAGATCTTTATCTTCATTCAATACTGGTGTATTTGATTCAAGAACCTCATCAATATGCTCTTTGTGCTCCTCAAAAATGAGGCCGTATTTTTTTCCATTAATATCTTTTTCTAACTCAGATAAATAAGAAAGAAGATTTTCTGTATTCGTGTCTTGTGGCGCAGAGGCAATGAATGTTCGTATTTGTCCGATTTTACTTAGTAAATCCTCACGTTTTTTCTTAGAAACATTAGTACTCATTTCGTTACCTCTTTGCTTTCTTTTTTCGGCATGATACTGGTCATACTATGAAGCAAATCATTGTATGCTTGTTGAGATCTTGCCTGAGCTTCCCACTGGTCGATCATTCCTTTGGGTACATAGGGATTCTGAATAGTTTCCCAAGTGATTCTGTCTTTATAGCCGAGATTCTTCGCCATTTCTTCCAGCAAATTATAGTTTAAATTTTGTCGTTTTTGCTTCATTAATTCAGATTCTTCCGAAGATGAATATGCATCTAAAAGGTTTTTCCAAGCGCCTCTGACAGCAGTATCTTTTGCAAAAACCACATCAATAAGATTGAGTGCATGAACACTGTCTACAGTCCAACCGTAAATTCGTGATGTCATAAGGGTGCGAAAAATTTGCATTTTATCTTTCCGTTTTTCTGCACGGTTTTGCAGGTATTGACCTATAACAACTGCTAAGATTGGAATTCCTACAATTGCAACTAAATTTAAAACTGCCATTATCGTTTCAAAACGAGTCATATTAATTTCCCTCACAATCAAGACCTTATCTTTAATCTATATTTGAGATTTCTGCCGCTACCAACTTTTACAATCAGTCCGTTATCCAACATTTCACGTAGAAGAATACTGGATGTAGACTGAGATACGCCCAGCAGATCATCTACATCTTTTCTTACAATGCTATCCTTTTTTCCAAACAATGAGAGAACCATTTTCATACGCTCATTTTTAATCCCTACTTCGTGCATTTCTTGATTATAATTTAAGTTAGGCAAGGTGATCTTAAATGCATTGTTGCTCACTTCAATAATAGGCTTTACCGCTTGATCCGCATAGCATTCATTAATTTTCATAATGCCAGTGCCATAAGCTTCAATTAACTTAAGACGATAAAAAACATTTGCTAATTTTTTGTTACGCAAAGCAGATACACCCAGCATTATATCATCATAAGAAATCCCACGGACCAATCCACCAATGGTTACGAATTCTATGCGTCCATCAAAAATACTAATAAGGGTGGAACCGCTCACGGAATAGTCTCGATGCACAAGTGCATTTAAAAGAGCTTCACGTAGTGCTTCGGCAGGATAATCTCGTTTGTCAATTCGATCTAATCCTTTAAATTCTGCACGAGTGTGATTGAATTGGTCGATATAGGTGTACGCCTCCTCAAGCTGTTCCAGCAAAGAACCTGTCAGTTCCTTGCGATCCTTAAAAACACTTTTCTTACTTCCCTCAAAGACGGCCATTTTGATGGTATGCGTGCACTGATCAGACAGCAACATTCCAAGATTTGTGTAAGTGCCATCTTCACCGATTATATTCAGTGTGCGCTTCTGAGCATCGCCAAACTCCACATTTTTCTTTGCAAAATATTCTTTCGCTTTTTCAAATGTCAGCTGCTGATTAATGGAACGTGCATCTTCATAGCAATCTCCGCTGGTTTCTCGAATCATATTCAAAATGGCTGTTTTAGAAGCTGGAACTGAAGAAGCACCTTGACGTACATATACGCCCTCCGGGCGAATACCTTTCGAATGCAAATAGTAAGGACGAGCTGTGCCACGTTGCACAGTTAAAACAATAACATCTTTATGTTCCATTTTCTCAAAAGAGTAATCAGTGAACATAGTCACGTCTGGACGCACAATATCTCGAATCATATTAGTTAGGCGAAGCATAGTATCATCTACATTATCAACACCGTATATTGTTCCGTCATCATTGATGCCGATATAAAGCTTCCCACCATTTGTATTTGCAAATGCAATAACAGCGTACTTAATGTCGTCCATATATTCACGCTTGAACTCCACATTCTTTCCCTCTATCAAGAAGATTACCTCCTTTAGCCGTCACTATTATTTTAATTATATCTAATTATCATGTAATTATCAAGTGATTAGATGAGCTAATTTGATTTGTTTCAATTATGCAAAAATCTGCCCAGTGGATTAAGAATCATCAAAAAGTTAAACAATCTCTCGAAAGGGAATAATTTCACGCACAATTTTATAATTTCTGTGTGTGAAATTTTTTATTCTGGATTTCGACACTCGATATTTACCAAAAAATATATAAAAGTGCGATTGCAATCGCAAAATTATGAATTATTGTATGATACATCCAAAAAATCAAGAAAAGCCGGATACCACTTCTTGCGAAGCAGTATCCGGCCTTGTTCTATGCTTTATTATTCCATAACCTCAACCATCATCTTGGCTCCCAGCTTAAAGCTGCTCTGGAACAGCAGGCACTCTACCACGGTCTGATGCTCATGGACAGCATCCGTATAACGGAAAAAAGTTCCTTCTGCTCTTCCGTCATGGTTGCCAGAAGTTTTCCCTCGTTTCTGGTAATCAAGCGGAGGACTTCTTTCAACTCCTTCCAGGCGGCTGAAGCATACTCTGTTGGCTCGATATTGCCATACCAGAATTCTTCCAGGATTCTCATACTGCACCCTCCCCGTAAATCAGCTCCCGGAGAATGATCTCCTCTGCACGATTATGGATGCTGTTCATAGCTCTGACCCAAGCCATCTGATCACTGGCTTTCAGATCCTCTGTCACGCCCTCTGCGACCTTCATCTGCTCGATAATACATTTCAGGTGACTTTGTGCCTGCTCGTTCAGATCGGCAAGATAAGTCCAGAGCTGCCCCTCCAGAACCAGATCGTTGAACATCATTGGATTGTGCTCTTTCAGATACTCTCGGTGCATCCGCCCATATTTTCCGATAGGGCGTTCCTCATTGGGAAGCTTCAGATCCGGAATGTAGTAATCTCCAACCAATACATATTCCATATTGTTGATACTCTTTTTGTTTTCCATAAGCTTGACCTCGATTTCAAAATTTTTGTCACATCGAGACTCACTGGTGTAGTAGTGGTGTAGTAGCACTACCTTCAGGCCTGAAAAACATTGATATTACAGAGGATTTTAGAGATTTCTGCAAATAATGCCGTGATATCAAAAGAAGATTTGAAATCTATGGAGATATGACCTGGGAAAACAGCTGGGAATATCGGTATGAGCTTTCAGATTACGGTCACATCCATGAACGGTATAAATTCGGAGATATTGTTAAATTCAAGTATCCAATTTGTGGATATTCAAAAGGAATCATTACCGGAATAGCAGAGCCAGAAATCGGAACTGGAGATATTTGTATTTCCCGATTATATGATGTATTCTGCGAAAAAAATACGCTCATATCATGTGAGAGCTTTGACGCCGTTCATCATGACGATATTGAGACCGTCATTGGAAACGACAAAGCATCTGCACGAAGAGCTGTAAAAGAGCTGTTCCCTCAGACATATACTGAGGAATATCGAAAAGAAGTGGATTTCCTGTAATATGCTTCCCCTTTTTCTGCCATGGCAAAAAAAATTGCCTTCGCATATATAAATAGCTACTGACAATATTATTTGCCAGTCTCTTTATTTTCAAATTGTTCCCTATTGGAATGCTGAAATTTCAGCGTTCCAATGGGGAAGAAAAAGTGCCGCTTTTTATTTTTTGACTCTATTGCTTTTCCGTACCTGCTACTATTATTTTATAAATATTCCGAAACGGGGTGAGCATCATGGATAACTGGGGCATTGGTTGGGAAGAGTAATCCTATGGAACAAATCAGGGCAGACACTACCGTCTGCCCTTACTCTCTTCCCTCTAATAGCTATATCTCTTTATCATTCATGCCTAATTACACGAAATTGAAAAATTTAATTTTTTTATCCGGTTGATTCTCTTTAAATAATAAGCAGACCAATGCCATAATAGTGCCTGACCACTTAGAATCAATTCCTATCGCATCCAAATCAAATTCCCTAATGCCGTTGAAACACCATTTACACTCATCTCTTCCATTAAATATATCTACAAGATGTAGTGATTTCAACTTTGAAAACAAAATTTTTCTAAGTCCATTCTTCTTGATTCTATAGATTGCTTTGTTGGTTATAAGCAGACCATTTTTGCCATAAAACATTATTGCACTGTCCTTATAAAATAACGGTTCTTCTTCAGTATCAAAATATCGTGATGCTGCACGCATCTCCACAACTTTATACAATAAATCTACATTTACATCTCTAGTTGCACATCCACTATAGTCTATTGCCAATGCGTTTAAGTCTTTTAAAATAGTTTCTATAGTCTCTTCACTATTCAAGCACTGACACATGGCATCCAATGCTTTTTGGCATCCTAATGATTTAAAGTCACCTGATTTCGAATAATCAATAATTTCATTTGCCGGGCACATAGAATCAGATAAATTTTCTTCCGAAACCGCTTCTGATGAACTGGTATCCGTATTATTATTCTGAACAACACGATCAATGCTTTCTCTTTGCAAATTATCGCTTATCAGTGTAAGAAGCTTTTTAATTCTATTTCCCGTTAGTGGATCTATAATTTCTGATGTGAATAAATAATAACCATTCCATAAGACTGATCCGTCTAATTTAGTTGTTACTTCATGTTTAACAAAATCTTTCCATTCACAATAATACACTTTGCCATCATTATTATACCAACGTATTTTTTTATCAGTTATCGCTATTTGACGTGGAAATTGAGCTTCTTGTGATATTGGGTAAGTTATCAACCCAAGTACTTTTTCATCTTTCAACACACCTAACTCATTATAGGTTTTCTCTGTATAAGGACGATTCGAAGCCTCAAGGTCACGAAGATCGTCTTTTAACACAAAATTTTCACGATTAATCCACCCTTGAGCAAACTGATCTATCGCAGTAATAATACATTTTCTTGTTCTTTCATTCTGCTCTACAGTGTTTTCAAAAAATTGTTCTGTATTTTTATCTTCCTTGACGATTGTATTCTGTTCATCATCAGAAAACTGTGCAGGATTTTCTAAAAACTCTTTAACCTGTCTTCTCAAATCACTTAAAATATGCACTAATTCCCATGTATAATATTTAAAAAGCTTTCCATCAATATAGATACCACCTTCCGGGCATACTTCAATTTTTAGATTTTCTAAATTATGCCAAGAATAGAACAACTGTATTCCCTCAATTTCATCCGTCCTTTTCTGGTAAACATACATACCATGTTCCGTAATTGCTATAACATATTTGGGGATTTTAGGATTATACTGCATTTTTTCACACAAAAGATAAATTTCACATTCATTTGGTAAATTAACTGCATTGTTGAAATACTTGAAATCTTCGTGCTGCTTAATGTTATATAAATTCCAAAAATAGAATCCGTTTGCTTTAGTACAAGCATTATCATTGCTGTGTGATTTGCAAACCGTTTCCACTAAATCCAGCAATTTTTTTCTGTCATAATCAATTTCCCTAGCCTTTTCTATTTTCTCTATTACACTATTATAAAAATTAAAGGTATCTGTGGCTTCTTGATTATGCTCATCGAATTCATCATCTCGTGCAGATTTTACCGTTTCTAAAACCTTTTCCTTTTCTTCTAAAGATTTATCATATTTTAAATTTTTTTCTACAGCAGCCTTTAAATATAAATCAAAATGCAATTTGTTCAACACATGATTCCAATTTGTAAAAATACCAGAAAGCATAAACTTATATTTAAGATTATGAAAACTGTCTATAATTTTTGATACAGCTTCTGCATTCTCATTTGGCAGTTCCGATAATTTTACAAAATCATTAATATCACTACTACATTCTTCTGCAACCTCATCAATCCTTTGATCTATATAAGTGTTCCAGAAGCCATATTCTTTCGCATAAAGAATGATTCCCGTCTTCGGATTCATTCGATTTTCCCCTAAAAGACGGACTAATAAATATATAGGTTCTTCAGATGTTGGATCTTCTAAAAATGCCTGTAGTCCAGAAGCCACTAACCATTCCGAATCAATCTCACTTTCTTTATTATTCATATAATTGTACACATTGTTCATAATGCTATCTGACTTGCTCGTATTAAAAAAAGTGTCCTCAATTATATTAGCATTTTTCAATTTATTTAGTGCTATAGTATAACAAACTGTATATATTCTTAATACTGAATCCACAACGCATTGCTTTGTTTCTTCATTGTCGAAAAGTTCTTCTTTAGCTTTTTGAACCTCCTGCATATTATTGTTAAATTCTTTCGTGTCTGAAAAAGAGGTTAAAAATGCACTTCCTGCATTCATCATCTGAGCCTTAAAATATCCTTTTACAGCTCCTTTAATACCAAAGCCACCTCCGCTCCACGCATTCCTATGTACATTCCTTATATAGTCATGGTATTCTTTTATCTCAGTATCAAGCTTTAATATTTTTAAGTATTCTACAATAATGGGTTCCATTAGCGAAGCTGCATCAAGTTCTTCTCCATAATTGCTGATAAAATAATTCACATCGCATTCCATGATCTTATTTTTCATCAAAAGATCAATAGCTGCATTTATTGCTCCTTCAAGTATAATTGAAAACGATTGCGGCATTTGCTCTATAACATTATCTATGTTCCCAAATTCGTCATACATTTTTCCAGCTAAAATTTTTATTTGATCCCGTTTCTGGCAAAAATCACTTATCAAACGAATCCTATAGTCCATTTTAGAATCAATCTCAAATTTATAATCTCCAATATCGTAAGAAGCAACAATCTTTTTTTGCTGAATTGACTTTTCTTTTTCAATATCTTCTAAAATAATATCTGTCGGACAACCGCAGTTTGGACAAGCGGCAGCTCTATCGGAAAATTCTTTTCCACATTCAGTGCATTTAATCAAAGCCATATTAATATCCTCATTTCTTCAATTTTTTATTGAGACAAGTGACATCCTTACTCTTAATGCGTTAAAAATGCATCTAGTGTCTTTATTTTATCACTTCTCCTTAACATTTTCTACTTTAAAAGTAGAATCATGTCATTTTATCTATCTTTGAAAGCGTTAATAAAAGAAACCATTTGAAATAAACTATATGCATGGGAGGTCTCATGCACATGAATAATACGAATAACTTAGAAGCCATTGGAAAAAGAATTTCCCTGACCCGACGTGCTAAAGGCATGACACAAGAAAATCTTGCGGAAAAACTTGGTGTAAGTCCAAAACATATTTCACATATAGAATGCGGTACTTCGTCCCTATCTCTGAAAAGTCTCATTGAATTTTGTAAAATATTTGATTGCAGCATGGATTACATTATCTTTGGAAACAGTGAATCTAAGCTTCTTTCAAAATTGCCTTCAGAAATTACCGATATTCTTCATACCGGAACAGATGCCGATTTAGATCGTCTAAACCGTTATTTGCAGGTCTATGTAGAATTGTTACCAGACCATAAATAAATGCGAAAAATATTCCCACCGCCTGATCAACGGTGGGATGTCTGTTTTAATACAATTTCGTATTATGCTTCACATATTCGATAACTGATTGCCTGGATATTTTCCAAATCCTCCCGATTTTAAAGGCATGAAGCTTTCCTTCCTTTAACAAACGGTATGCATTGTTTTTTCCAATGTTCAACATTTGACATACATCATCTATCGTTACCATGTCTTCATATGTCTCAAACATCTTAAATCCTCCAATCCTTTATTTCTTATTATCATGTTGCTTTCTTAATCAAACATGACCTCCATGGTGCATACATAATCAATGTTAATCTTAAATAACATTACTAACATATTGGTAAAGAATAGATCGGTACACTTCGTTATTTAACGAATGTGTACCCTTTTTCTATTCTTGCCAACGATATGATTACGCTAATATTTTAAAAATCAGGAGGAATTCTTATGAATCAAAGTAAAGATGTTAGAAACATTCAAAAGAAATTTAAAATAAACAAGGCTGAGGAAATCTTGCTTACCCAACGAATTAATGAGAGTGGATTAACAGCCAGTGAATATATCCGTCAGTCTGTTCTCCATGATAACCCAGTAGCTGTTATTGATAAGGCAAATATCATAATCCCTCAACTTGCAGATATTTCAAGTCTTACTAATGATTTGCTCGACTGTGACACCCTGCCTCCAGATCAAAGAGATATTGTTAACCTTATTCAGAAAGGAGTTCTTGAATTATGGCAATCTTTAAGCAAGTAGAATCAGGAATCAATCCGTATGCAGAAGACTATATGGCTACAAAAATTGCATACATTCTTCGTCCTGAAGCCATCCTGTCCAACTACTGGGGTGGCTATGGATTCGTAAAAGGAACACTTCAGGAAGTAACTGAACAGTTCTACATTGTCAGAAACTTATACCATAAAAGCAATTATATTCCTCTCAGACATTTTGTCTTGTCTTTTGATCCATATTATGAATACGATATTACGCCTTTTCAGGCATATCATATTGCCAAGAAAGTTTGTAAAATTTTTGCAGGTGCTCAGTACCAAGTTATCTTTTCTGTCCATGAAAATAACAGCCATCTTCACGTCCATATCCTTGTAAACACAATAGATTTGACTAATGGTATGCTCTATAACTGTGATATGCATAATTTCTATGCTATCAGAGACCATGTTAAATTTGTTCTACAATCATACCGTTTGTGGTATGGGGATCATCCGTTGCGCTTATTAGAATAATATCCGTTTACATAAAATTATCCCTCAGGGCTTGAAACCCTGAGGGACATCTACGTTCCTTCTATATTATTCGTTTCAAAAATTATTTCTGAATATTTTTCTTTTCTTCCCTTTTCCAGCTCTGCATCTGGGTCAAAGTCTTCTGGTAGATATTTTGAATTTTCTTTAATCACTTCTACCAGTTCTTTGAACGCAGTTATCTTTTCATTCTCATTCATTTGGATGCTCTTTCTGCTGTTCAAGCTGTTCCAGACAATATTTTTCTGCCAGAATTATAAATTCATCTGCAACTGAAATCTGCCGTTCTGATTCTTCTTTACTTGCAATATAAAAATCATCATAATCGCTGGCATGGCGAATCTCTTCTGCCTGTCCGATTTTCCTTCCCATTTCTCTTGGAAACACTGATGTTTTCACATAATCCTTATTGAAGTTAGCCACAGCATCCTTATGCCTTTTATATGCTTTACCGCTTACAGCATGTACTGCATTAATTGCATGAAAAATAGAATAGTATGCCCTGTTATTGGCTCCTTTATAATCTTCAATAGAAAATAATGCTCTTGCTGATTTCAGATCATTTCGGGCTGTTTCCAGACGATATAACACCAGATCCCGTCTAGTACCGATTTCCTGATTATGCTGCTCCATACAAAACTACCCCTTCTTTATGAATATTAGAATAAAATGGATAGTTCACAATCCACTTGTTAAAATGTGCTTCACTTTTTGCAATAGGCTTAATATCCGTGTCATGATCCATATTAAAGTCATAGGTCATGTACGAGAGCTGTTGTGCATATGCCTTTAATTCCAGATCTGACATATCTACCAGAATCATAATGTCCACATCAGAATCCGGACGGAAGTCACCCCTTGCATAAGAACCATAAAGAATTATCTGGCGTATATGGGAACCATAGATCTTCTTGATCTCTTCTACATACTGTTCGATTAAATCCTGCATCATCTTTGGCATATATCATCACCTCATTTTCTGCTGATCATTCTATACTCTACTTACTTCTTAATTTTATTATAACCAGTTTACCCTCGTTTCTCAATCAATATTTTCCATGTATCAATTTTACTACTTTCTTCGACGAATTTTGTTCACCGTTATAGTGAATCCATCTTGTCCATTTGTTTTTAATCTATCAGTTATTGTGCTTTATATGGTATTATTTCATCTTATTTATTCAATATATAGTATACGAATTAATATCAAGATACTAGGAGACAAAGTATTCCACTGCGTTCTCAGGGAAGAATTCCTTCATCTCACCGTAGAGCTGTGCTGCCAGTGTTTTATTGTGCGCAAGTACCAAAGTTGGCTTGTTTAACCGGGCAATGACGTTCGCCATGGTGAAGGTCTTACCGGAACCTGTGACACCCAGCAAAGTCTCGAACTGATTGCCTTCTTTAAAGCCTTTGACCAGTTTTTCAATTGCCTGGGGCTGGTCACCGGTGGGTTGGTATTCGGAGTGTAATTTGAAGATTTGTTGTGAATTCTGCACAAAAGCACCTCCTGGTTTTTATATCAAAAAAGTTCATCTAAATTGTTATGAGCCAAACAAACTGAAAGTCATATCAATATACCGCTATTTGATTATACACGCTTATAAATTATTGGTTCATCATATCCAAAAGTTCTCTTCCCATTAACTTCCATGCTTTCAGATACTTCCAGGAAATCATCGGAAAACTTTTCCCAAAGTTTAAAGGTCATTACCGGAGAAAACTGGCTTGTGCTGCCTCCCTCCCAGATTCCGTCCTTTTCATGATAAAGTGCCGGAGTAAATTTTTCAGATTTTTTTAGTTTAGCGTAATCAACCTTCTTCATAGAATCATATGAAAATGTATTTTTATCTTCTCCTTTTGGAATTTCATAAGAAGAAAGTAAAATTCCCTGTTCTATTTCCGTGATAAGGAAAAGATGCGGGGATGCATGACGTTTCCCATTAATTTCATAGTAACTCTCTTCAACAACAAATATGCCTTTGAAATCTTCAGGAAGATTATTTATTTTGTCATTACAGATTGTATTTATATGTTCAGCATATGGATATGTTTTTCCTTCTTCCTGCATCTTATCAAATTGATCCTTATTATCAAAATGTCCTGTCATCATTCTTACAAAATTTTCAAGTTTCGTCATTTACTTTACCTCCAGCTATTTTCATATATTTATCTGATTCAAGAATAAAAATCACCGCAAATCAAACGTTTGTTCTTCGCTGTTTCATTATCTCAGACTTCTACCTCAAATGGCAGCCTGTCTATAATATCTTTCTTCATATCCACACCCGGATACACTTCGATTAATTTCAGACCTTTCGGAGTAAGGCGGAAAACACAACGTTCTGTCACATATAGAACTTTCTGACCGTTTTCAATCGCACGTTTTGCTGAGAAACTGACGCTGGAGACTTTCTCTACGAATTTGGATATTTCGCCTTCTTTGTGAATCGTCACGACGCCTTTCTCCTGGGTGACTTCAAGTCCTTTGGCGTTGAATGTCATACAGAAAACAACTGTCGGAGTTTTGGCGGTGATATTGGCAAAACCGCCAATACCCGCAAATGCTCCTGTGCCTCTGTGTGCATTGATATTTCCATATTTGTCAACTTCCAGTGCACCCATAAAACAGACATCCAGTCCACCATTGTTATACAGGTCAAACTGGTTTGCCATATCATAAACAGAAGCCGCACCGATCATAGCTCCAAATGCCTCACCCGAAACAGGAAAACCTCCAATTCCGCCGGACTCTACTGTAAGTGTGATCATATCCAGCATTCCACTTTTTCTGGCAAATCTGGCAACTGTCTCCGGTATTCCAATTCCGATATTTACGATATCGTCCACACGCAGTTCCTGCGCTGCTCTTTTTCCGATGATGTTTGCCGGAATATTGTTTTTACGCTGTTTCTGAGAAAGATCATTGATTTTCTCATTCCAGGTATGCCATTCTTTATATGGAATCTCAAAACTTCCGGTAAGTGCCGTATACGCTTCGTTACGCTCTTGCGGCTCTGCCACAACGATTGCATCGACCAGACATCCCGGAATAATGGCATTACGCGGACGAGACGGTGTAGCCACAAGACGATCCACCTGCACAATGACTTTTCCACGGTTTGCCTTGACAGCCTGACAGATGGACAGTGCATCGCCGGACATAAACATATCATCAAATGTAATATTTCCTTTTCTGTCTGCAGCCGTTCCCTTGATCATGGCTATCGTGATCTTTGGCAATTTATAATAAAGAAATTCATCTCCGTCTACTTCCACATGCTTGACCAGCGAATCATCAATCGAAATACGATTAATTCCAGGTCCTTCTCTTCGTGGATCAACAAAAATATCCAGTCCAACCTTCGATAAAGCTCCCGGAAGTCCCCCCGCCTGTGCACGGATTGCATGAGAAATGCATCCAAGCGGCAGGTTATATGCCTCAAATCTATCTTCCAGTACCAGTTTCTTGGTACTCATCATCGCTCCAAAATGGCCACAGATCAGCTTATCCACCGCACCTTCACGGATATATCCTTCCGCATTGTGTTCGTCATCCCAAACACCGAAACCAGCACTGGATACGATCGTCAGATGCGTCGGTGACTGCATTTTCTGGTATCTTCGATATAATGCCTCATGAAGTTCCGTCGGGTTCTCGATTCCTACAAATGAATTCACGCAGATACAGTCCCCGTCCCTGATCAGGCGAATAGCTTCATCTGCACTCATGATCTCATACATACTGTGTTCTCTCTTTCAAATTTCTCTTTTGTATACAGCTTCATAAAAGCTTCTTTCACCTGTCGAAGCCAATGTCACCTTTTATAAACTAACTACAAAAGTTTTTTGCTCAGTATAGCATATCCATAAATATATATCCATACAAAAAAATTACAGAGCATTTCTAATCCTGCTCTGTAATTTCTGTTTATTCTGTTATTTTTATTATTCTACCTCTTCCGGTTCCATGCTTAAAACATGTTCAGCATTATCAATCACATCATACTTCTGTCTGTACTCATTGAAATATGTGTAATACTCCCAGCTGTCTGTCGGATAGATCTTGGAATCATGGATATGAGGATCCGCATCTGTATCACCGCTCTTTAAGAGTGCGGTCATCGCACTTGCGCTGTGCGCTGCAATACGGCCAAAGCTGTTCAGGATATCGTTAAAAACGGTTCCTTCCTCAAGTCCGCATTCTCCCTTACTGAGACGTTCTACATGGTGCATTTTTAACTCATCACAAAGGTTTGTGATCACAGCCCCTAAAGGTGCAACTCTCTGAGCTGCTTCCTTGTCATCTTTCATAAATGCATTACAGGTGACATTGATCTCCTCTCGAACTGCCTCCATAACGATATTCAGTTCATCCCAGGCTGCCTGAGAAAACTGTGTATGATTATCATGCATTTCATTTGCCATATGTGCAATATAAGAAGCATGGTCACCAATTCTCTCAAAGTCATTGATCGTATGCAGATACAGAGAAACCTGTGTTGTTTGTGCTGTATTCATCTCACGTTTGGTAAGCTGAATCAGATATTCTCCCAGACGGCTCTCATACTTGTCGATCAGATCTTCTTTACGTTGAACCTTATCGTACTTATCCTGCTGATAATCATTCAGAAGATTCATGGCTCTGTTGACATTCTTGCGAAGTTTTTTGGACATGCCGTTCATCGCACGGTGACACTGAGCAATTGCAAGTGCCGGATAATTGATCAGACGTTCTTCCAGAAGATCGAAGTCTGCCTCATCCTCCAGTTCCTCTGCACTGTTTTTCACTAGCATGCACACCAGTTTTTCAAGCTTCGGAATAAATGGAAACAGAACAACAACTGTAGCTACACGGAACACGGTATTCAGTGCTGCGATCGTTACCGGAGTCATTATCATATCCATAAATCCGAAATGCACGATAGCATTTGCGGTATAGAAGATGATAGACCACAAAATCAGACCGAATAAGTCATTCATCAGATAGATGAGTGCAGTTCTCTTACCATTCTTATTAGCTCCGATTGCAGAGATCAGAACTGGACAGGCTGCTCCAACACCGATACCAAGGACGATCGGGAATGCACTGGCAAATGTCAGGATTCCTGTTACGGAAAGTGCCTGCAGTACACCGACTGTCGCAGATGCACTCTGCAATACGGCCGTAAAAGCAATACCTACCAGAATACCTGCGATCGGATTGGAAAACATCGTCAGCATGTCAATAAAGACCGGGCTTTCTCGCAACGGCGCAACAGCACCACTCATGGTCTGCATACCCGTCATCAGAATTGCGAAACCAAGCATAATGTTTCCGATATTCTTATGTACGGATCTTTTGCAGAACATACGAAGAATAATACCAATGACTGCGACTACTGCTGAAATGGTTGCAGTAGAAAGAATACTTGCAATACCACCGGAGCCCTGAATGTAGGACAGACACAGGATCCATCCTGTAATGCTGGTTCCGATGTTTGCTCCCATGATGATACCGATTGCCTGTTTCAGTTTCATCATACCGGAGTTAACAAAACCGATGACCATAACGGTAGTTGCTGAAGAAGACTGGATAACACTGGTAACACAAGTGCCAAGTGCAACTCCCTTCAGCGGAGTATTGGTCATACGGTACAGAAATGCCTCAAGCTTATTACCTGCAACAAGCTTCAGGCCGTCTCCCATCAAAGACATTCCAAACAGAAATAATGCTACTCCTGAGAGCAAAGATAAGATCATTGAAAATACTGCCATTTTTTTCTCCTCTGTGGCCGTCCCGTCAGCTCTGTATTTCTTTCGGAACAGCTCCTTCTGTAAAGTATTTTTTTACATTTTCTTAACTTTGTTTTTTCTTATTTTTAACCTCATACATATTTATTATGCCATATCAATGACTCGATTACAATATTTGATTCCTTTGTATTCAAAAAAATTATCTCATTCACTATCCTTATGTATCTGTTCTTCTTTATCTTATAAAAATACCATCTGCACCCATATAAGCACCATCCGGACAGATTTCTTCCTGCACATTTTTTCTTATTTCAGCTACCGCAGAATAATCTTCTTCCATCAGACAGTTCAATAATTTTCTGGAAATTCCAATACATATCTTTCTTTCATCCGGTTCTCTGTAATTTTCTGTAAAATATGGCACTTCCAGTGATACTTCCGCATAGAGATCATGTAATCTGAGGTTGCTGCCTTTATCCAGAAAAAGTTCACAGATTGGTTCATAATATGCCTTATAAAAATCCTCCTCAGTGAACTTCAACTGTTCCCCTTCTGTATTGCCTTCCGGTTCTCTCAATATTCCGCAGAGATAGCCATGATCATAATAGGTCATGCAGACTGCCGCCGGATCCGGGCGCCCCCCATTTACAGTGCCAATTGCCTTCAGCTGGTCAGCACCTTTCTTCAGAGCCTGCTCTCTGTAGTTGCTTCCACCTTTTGCTTCCCAGACATTCCAGGCATCAGCATCCGGTCTGTAGCCTATCATCTCTGGACGCCATTCACTGGCAAAAAAATCAATAAATTCTTTGTGATCCGGTGTCTCAATCAGATTCAGATTTGTCAGGTACTCAGATCCATACAGTCGGCGACTGATCATCTTTGTAAAAAACATTCCCATATAGTAGGAAATCACACTCTTTTCAGAAGAATCCAGATATGCGATCTTCTTTGATTTTTTCAGGCGGTCTCCCTCTGCATCAAGAGCTGTTTCTACAAGAAAAAGTTTGTATAAGAATTCAAAACGTTTCTTCTCCGGAAATGCAGCTGTCAGTCTCTGGATCGGCATTCCACAGGTAACAATTGCATGTAATAACTCTTTGTTTGTAAATTCCAATTCTATCGTATTATTTGTTAATCCGCTGTCACGATTGACAGATTCCGTCTCCAGTGACATGGTATAGATCTTATCTTCAGTTAAAATCATTTCTTTTCTCCCTGCATTCTACAAAAAAATCTATATCATTATAACATTTTACACTTGCCATACGCAATGGATTTTCACAAAAAGAAAGGACTGATCTCTCATGCGAGATCAGCCCCTGATGTACTCTTATTATTTCATGTATGTCAGCAGCCACTGATATACTTTTGCCTGCCTTGTCTTATATGTACCTACCTGTCCACCGGAATCTGTGGCAAGTGCTCTGTACACATTGATCAGATTAACCGGCTTTGCAGTTTTTCCAAGGACTCGCGTAACAGCTCCGTATCCACCTTGATGACGGATGTTGATAAACATCCCTACAGCCTGTGGATCCGATACACCAAGTTTCCGTACTTCTGCTTCATATTCGTCGATCTGCTGATACATCAGCTGGTCCTGACATTTGATTCCAGCATCTGTCTGAAGCAGTTTTACAATAACTCTTGCTCTCCAGGAGCTTTTGGGAATTCGATATTTTGTCCAGTCTTCATTACATACAGCTGTCCATACATAATGATTTCCTGTATCGATCTTATTCCACTCATCCGCTCCCATCGTTGCATGAATCAGTTTCAGAAGACGCTGTGCTTCTGTACCATACCACTGACCTGCACCAATTGTGATCGCGTACTCTGTACTGCTGTTTGTAAAAGCCTCTGTGAAATCACCATATTTCTGATTTCCATAAACCTGTCCACCTGTTTCCACCGCATAGAGGATTTTTTTCATGACATCCTTCTGTGCTGCAGTAAACCTGGTATTTGATATAACACTACTGTTTGATATAACACTACTGTTTGATATGTCGCCTGACGGCGTAACCTTGGGTGCCGCTGGCGTTGATGCTTTATTACTCAGCTTCACGGCTGACATATATTTTACATTACCGCCTTTTTTATATGGGCGTACTGTATACACATATTTCGTACTTGCATTCAAGCCTGTATCTGTATATGAAGTCAGATTTTTGGCCACATCAGCAACCAGAACCCATTTTCCGGCAGCAGGTCTTCTGTAAATACGGTAACCATCTGCTCTCGAGCTCTTCTTCCATGTCACTTTCATCGTTGAACTGGAAGCTGCCTTGATCCTTGTCTTCACGATTGCAGGACGTGTAGCACCTGTTACCATAAGATATCTGCTGTATACATATTTCCCATTTTCCTTACGTATCGCACGCACTGCATACTGATACGGTTTGCTTGAGATCAGTCTTTTATCAATATAGCTTGTCCTGCTGGCGCTGACTTTCTTTATTCTTCTGAATGCTTTTCTTGTAGATTCTCTTCTGTAGATCACATATCCCTGTGCAAGCGGGCATTTCTCCCAGCTGATCTTAAGTGCTGTATTGCTGGAAGCTTTTATCTCTGCCTTCTCGGTAACTGCACTGATGCTTGAAACAGTGGCACTGTCTGTCGTATCTGCACTTACCGGAATGTCTGTTACAAATAATGCAGCCAGTAGCATAAGAAGTGTCAGGACTCTGGCAAAGTCTCTTTTGTACTTGTCTGTGTTATTCATGAAATCATTCCCTTCCTTATACAAAATAGCCTTTATATATTTTAAGAAATAATTGAATAAAAAGCAAGTATTTTTTACATTTTTTTTAAATTTGTTAATTTTATCTTACGTACTGATCTATTGCAGCGTTTTTAAAGCCTCCTGCAGCTGGTTATCCTCCTCATGACTGATTTCCGTCTTATTCAACAGTTCTGATGCAAGTTTGACCTCGATATCCGGCTTGATTCCTACTTTATTAATAGAATTTCCTTTTGGTGTATAATAGTTTGAAACAGTAAGTTTCACTGCGCTTCCATCACGAAGCTGTCTCAGCTCCTGCACAACGCCTTTTCCATAAGTTGTTGTTCCGACAATCTTTCCGATCCCATAATCCTGGACCGCACCGGCAAAAATTTCCGAAGCACTGGCACTGCTCTCATTGACAAGAACAGCCAATGGCATATGGAGTTCACTTTTGCCATCACAAGTCTCTTCTTCCCGATTTCCATCCTTATCCTCGGTATAAACAATCAGTCCTTCTGGAAGAATATCCCGCAATATCTCACATACTGACGTCAGAAGTCCACCTGGATTATCACGCAGGTCCACTACAAGCTTCTGCATTCCTTTCTGTTTCAGATCCGCAAAAGCATCTTTATACTGCTGTGGTGCAACGCCCGTGAACTGTGTGATCTGGATATATCCGGTCTCATCATCCAGCATTTCGCTGAACACAGCCGGAAGTTCCACATCTGTTACCTCTACAGTGATCTGAAGAGGTGTCTCCTCATCTTCTCTCTGGACGGTCAAAACAATGTTTTTGTCTTTATTTTCTTTGATCAGGCTGACGACATCAGAGAGTTCCATATCCGTAACATCGGTATCGTCAATCGCAGTGATCACATCTCCTACGATCAGTCCGGCTTTCTTTCCCGAACCGCCCTCGTAGCACTCTGCAATCTGTACGCCACCATTTTTATTTTTCTGGATAGATACCCCTATTCCTACATAAGAGCCATCTGTTGTTGCAGTCTCCTGCGCATATTCCTCCGCTGTATAATATCTGGAATACACATCTCCCAGGCCATAAATCAGTCCTGCATAAATTCCCTCTGCCAGTTTATCTTGATCAACATCCCCCAGATATTCCTGATCGATCAGTTTCTCCAGATATTCTACTTTTTCTACGTGCGCTGAATCCGCCAGAACACTCCCACTTTGATTCTGATGTACATAATTTAACCCACCTGCTGCAAGTGCAGCAGCCAAAACTCCTGTCACAACTCCTGTCACGTATTCTTTATGCTTCATTACGACTGCCTTTCCTGTTGTATTGTTAATTTTCGTGCCTTTAACCCTGGTATCTAAATATAACATAAGCGGCACAGAACTTAAAGTCCCATGCCGCTTTTCTTTTATTTACTTATATGATCCCTGATGGTTATTTCACACCTTGCACTTTCACAATTACACTCTCAAATGTTTTCTTGTTGTCATCATACTTCCAATGAAACCAATGCCAATTCCAAGAGCAAGTCCAATCGGAAGAAGTATCTGATAAATCTGCCATACCGGAATAAAAGCAACCACACCTGTAAGCACGCTGAATTTATTCAGGATGTACTCAACAACACTATTGTACAGGAAATACAGTGCTACCAGTGGAATCGCTGCACCGATCACTCCAAGGACCATACCTTCAAGAAGGAACGGTGCACGGACAAATGCATCCGTTGCTCCAATGTATTTCATAATTCCAATTTCTTCTTTACGAACAGAAATACCAACAGAAATGGTATTACTGATCAGGAAAATAGAAATGATCAGAAGGAGCGCAATGATCACGATCGATGCATAGGAAACCAGCTTGTTAAAGCTTCCCAGTGTATTTGCTGCCTGTTCAGACTGCTCAACATCTCGCACATGCTCCAACCCCTGAATATAGTTTACTAACTCTGTCTGTTTCTCGATCTGGTTCAGGTATACATGATAGTTTGAAGAATTGACAAGCGGGTTGTCATCCTTAAATCCTTCTGCCGCATCAGATCCCTGGAAATATTTATCCTTAAAGTTCTCCCATGCCTGGTCTGCTGATTCAAACTCAACTCGTTCCACTTCCGGACGTGCCTGGATCAGATTACCGACTTCCTGCATCTGTTCTTCAGTAGTTCCCTCATCAAAAAAAACAGTGACTGGAACTTCCTGCTCTACTTTCTGCGCAATATTATCTACATTTGTTACCAGTGAATAAAATACACCTACCAGAAAGATACAAGCTGCCATGGTCAGAATAGATGCAATGGAAAACATCCAGTTTCTTTTTATATTTTTGATACCCTGTTTGAGGGTATACCAGATTGTACTAGGCCTCATGATATCCTCCTTCTTTCTCATCACTGATGATCACGCCGTCATGCATGGTAACCACTCGTTTCTTCATCTGATTAACGATTTCTTTGTTATGTGTTACCACAAGCACAGTCGTACCACGCTCATTGATCTGTTCCAGAAGCTTCATGATTTCTTCAGAAGTCTTCGGATCCAGGTTTCCGGTCGGCTCGTCAGCCAGAAGGATATCCGGACGATTTACAAGTGCCCTGGCAAGCGCCACTCTCTGCTGCTCACCACCGGAAAGCTCATCCGGGAAGGATTTGTATTTTTCAGCAAGTCCCACTTCCTGAAGAACCTCCGGGACACGTCTGCGGATCACTCGCGTTGGTCTCCCGATAACACGCTGTGCAAATGCAACGTTTTCGTATACATTGCGGTCTTTCAGAAGACGGAAGTCCTGAAATACCACACCAAGCTTACGACGGTATTTCGCAACTCGACGATGTTTCATCTTCTCCAAACGCTCACCGCTGACTATCATCTGTCCACTTGTACTATCAAGTTCTTTCATAAGAAGTTTGATCAGTGTAGATTTTCCTGACCCACTGCTTCCTACTACAAAAACAAATTCTCCTTTATCTACGTGCAAATTAGCATGGTTCACAGCCGGAAGGCCTTTACCATACGATTTTGTCACATCAATCAGATCGATCATCGTTTCCATAATATCCTCCTCTATCTATATCCGGTCCAAAAGTGCTGCAACTGCCTAAAACAAATATGTCTCTCTGGACTCCATAAAAAATGCTGCCAGAATCCCGGCAGCATTTCATTGCATCCTGCGGTATAGTTTATTAACATTTCGTAACAATGTTGTAACATATATTATGCTGGAATGCAAGCATTTTTATTGAATTCACAAAATTTTCATATCGACGTGCGATCAATATTCAAGCGTTTCCATGTACTTCATATAACGTACGACCATCAGTGCGATCTTGAATGTAATCGCATCTTCAAATACACGAAGATCCAATCCGGTACTCTTCTGTAACTTATCCAGACGATAGACCAGTGTATTTCTGTGGATATACAACTGTCTGGATGTTTCTGAAACATTCAGGCTGTTCTCAAAGAATTTATCAATAGTAACCAGTGTTTCCTCGTCAAAATCATCTGGCGATTTATTCTCAAAAATTTCTTTGATAAACATTTTGCACAGCGGAATTGGAAGCTGATAGATCAGACGTCCGATTCCAAGGGAACTGTAAGCAATAACATCTTTTTCGCCAAAGAAGATCTTGCCAACATCCAGTGCCATTCTTGCCTCTTTATAGGAACGAGAAACTTCTTTCAGTTCATTTACGATCGTTCCATATGCAATATGAGTCTCTTCATTCTGGTTCAGTCCAAGGGTATCCAAAATTGCGTGGGCAAGCTTATCCATCTCGGCATAACCCTCGCCATCTTCCAGTTCCTTAACAATGATGATGCTCTTTTCATCAACCGCTGTGATAAAGTCTTTGCTCTTGCCGCCAAAGAAACTCTTCACACTCTCCATGGAACTGTGATCTTTTTCCTGCTGCAATTCCAGAATCATAACAACACGGCGAACATCTGCATCAATATGAAGTTTCTTCGCACGATTATAAATATCTACCAGAAGAAGGTTATCAAGAAGGAGATTCTTGATAAAGCTGTCTTTGTCAAATCGTTCTTTATATGCAACGATCAGATTCTGGATCTGAAATGCTGCAAGCTTGCCAACCATATAAGTGTCTTCATCGTCACCATGTGCCACAAGTATATATTCCAGCTGGTAGTCATCACAGACTTTAAAATACTGGAATCCCTTCACAAGCTGGCTGTCTGCCTGGGATTCCACAAATGCCTGTATATCCCCCGGCTGAATTGAAAAATCTGCAAAAGTTGTTGCAAGGACTTTCCCCTCTGTGTCAATAATGCAGAATTCTGTTCTGGATATTTCTTTTAATCCCTCTAGTGTATTCTGTAGTACCTGATTTGATATCATCTGCTTACATCCCTTCCCGACTTTTTATGCGTATTTCTCCTTTTTCCCCATAGCTTTCCTTCGTTATGTGTTATTTTAATATAAAATTACCAAAAATGAAAGACCAAAACTTAATTTTTTTGCATTTTTTTGTATAAAATTCCTATTTTTCTATAAAACCTTCCCCATGTACCTCTCGTGCATCCCCAACAATGACAAAAGCATTCTCATCAATTTCATCAATTTTCTCTTTCAAATGTACCAGTTCCTTCTTTCCGACTACGCAGAACAGCATCAGCTTGTCCTCACCGGAATACATCCCTTTTGCAGAAATACCGGTAATTCCACGATCCAGATCTTCCATGACCATTCTTGAAACCTCATCCGGTTTGTCCGTAATAATATAAACAGATTTGGAGAACTTCAAACCTTCAATGATACCATCCGACACTTTTGTAACAAGAAATACTGCAATGATCGCGTAAAGAGCACGTTCCACACCAAACACATACATACCCACAACAACTATCGCACCATCTATAAACTGCATGATCTGTGCAATAGAATAATGTCGCAGATATTTCTGGATGATTGCAGCCAGCATATCTGTTCCGCCAGTCGTTCCACCACCGAGAAATACAAATCCAATTCCAATTCCCTGCAGAAGACCGCCATATAACGCGACAAGGAGAAAATCTTCAGACAGTTTCCAGGCAGGAAGAATGGCAAGCCATATTGTAAGTGAAATATCTCCCAGCAGTGCTTTCCTTACAAAAGCAAAACCTTTTATTTTAGTAGCGAGAAGAAACAATGGAACATTCAGAATCAGGTTTGTTATCCAGAGTGGAATTCCATTTCCATACAAACCTTTTGTCCAGGCTTTTACCAGGATCGCAATACCGGAAAAACCGCCAGTTACCATTCCTGCTGCATCAAAACAGGAAGTGATCGCGGTTCCCATAAGTCCGGTTCCGACAATAATAAGAAGATATTCCAGATACCAGGGTTTTTTTCCAGCAATTTTCATAAGTACTCCTTTCTCTGTTGCTATATCTCTATATCTTAATAAAGTATCCCTTAACCCAAAAGAACGGGATACAGCGATTTGCTGCTTCCCGTTCTTAGTGTGCCCTATTTAGAAGGCATATTTGCAAATTTAATAAAATGATAGCTCTCAACAATCTGGAAATATTTGATAATTCGCGGATACAGCGGTTCAGCTGCCTCACCAAATTCTTCTTTTACCAGCGCCGCGATATCGGTCACCGTACGTTTTCCATCGATCAGAGGCCAGATAAAAGTACCCTGAGCATCCAGATGCACCTTGGTGTACTGCGGTTTGTTGAATACAGTCTGTGCAATCTTGTTGAACCATCCTGTATTTTCCACATCCAGAATCACGCGTCCCTTGATATCCTTGTGCCAGTGAAGCTCTTCTGATCTGACTGGAATTAAATCCAGATAATTAATCTCTATATTTTGTTTTTTGCTCTTTTTATTCTGTTTTCTCATCAGGCTTTTTTCTTTTTCCATAAGGAGAATTTCAGCAGTGTCAGAATCATGATGATCATGAGAACAACACCACCGATATTGCCAAAGTTAACAACTCCGGATACATCCAGACTGATACCAGCAACTGCCAGAATAGCAAGTGCGATACCTACCAGACCTTCTCCGGCGATCATACCTGCACAATACAGTGTACCATCTGTAACCTGATCGTTCTTTGTTTTTTCATCAACGTTCTTTCTGCCATCCATAAACATACGAACAACACCACCGATCATGATGGTTGCATTCAGATAAATTGGAAGGTAAAGACCGATTGCAAATGGCATTACCGGAATTCTTAAGATTTCCATACCGATTGCAAGGAATACACCGATGAATACAAGGGCCCATGGAAGGTTTCCTCCCATGATACCTTCAACGATCATCTTCATAAGTCCTGCCTGAGGAGCCGGAACTTCTGCTCCGCCATATCCCCATGCTGCATCCAGAAGATACAGAACACCACCGATTGCAAGACCGGAAGCAACAACACCGATCAGCTCACCAATCTGCTGTGTCTTAGGAGTTGCCCCAAGAAGGTATCCTGTCTTAAGGTCCTGAGAAGTATCACCAGCGATTGCTGCGATGATACAGATAACAGAACCAATTGCGATTGCTGCTTTCATACCGTCGATTCCAGTCTGTCCGCTGCTCTTGATCACAATTGTAGAGATCAGAAGTGTAGCGATTGCCATACCGGAAACCGGGTTGTTGGAGCTACCGATCATACCTACCATACGAGAAGATACAGTTGCAAAGAAGAATCCGAAGATTACAATAAGAAGTGCTCCAAGCGGATTAACCGGAATAGCCGGTACTGCCCAGATGATCACTACCATTGCAACGATACCGATCAGGATGAAGTTCATTGGAAGGTCTCTGTCTGTTCTTGCAGTTCCTTTTACAGAGCCGCCCTTCATGCTCTTCATGGAATCACGGAATGTGCTGATGATCAGCGGCATGGATTTGATCAGGGAAATGATACCACCAGTAGCGATAGCACCTGCTCCGATATATTTAACATATTTGCTCCAGATTGCTGCTGCACCACCAGCTGCATACAGCTGAGAAATAGTCACACCCGGATCAGCCGGATACAACCATGTGTCTGGTCCAAACAGGCAGATCATAGGAATAATAACCATCCATCCAACGATAGAACCTACGAACATGAAAGATGCGATACGAGGTCCTACAATATAGCCAACACCGAGAAGTGCCGGATATACTTCCATACCAATTTCACCCTTAAAAGATGTAAATGCTGCAGAAACGTCTGCCGGAATAACCTTCAGACCATCAACTACGAATTTGAATACTGCTGCAAGTCCCATACCTGAGAATACAGTAGATGCGTTAGCACCACCCTCTTCACCGGCAAGAAGTACATCTGCGCAGGCAGTTCCTTCCGGATAAAGCAGTGTTGCATGCTCTTTTACGATCAGAGCGTTACGAAGCGGTACCATGAAAAGTACGCCAAGGATACCACCGCAAAGTGCGATCAGAGTGATCTCAACCAGACTTGGTTTGTCACACAGACCTTCTTCTGCCCATAAAAAAAGAGCAGGCATTGTGAAAATAGCACCTGCTGCAAGTGACTCACCGGCGGAACCGATGGTCTGTACCAGGTTGCTCTCCAGAATGGAGTTTTTCTTCATGATGACACGGATAACACCCATAGAAATAACTGCTGCCGGAATAGATGCAGAAACAGTCATACCGACACGAAGTCCGAGGTATGCGTTAGCAGCACCGAATACGATTGCAAGGATGACACCCATGATCACTGATGTCACCGTCATCTCTGCTGTTACTTTTTCAGCAGGAATATACGGTTTGAACTCTTTGTTGTCATTCATTGTTTTCCTCTCCCTTATTTTTTTTGGTCTATTAACCTCATACCATTATAACCGACTTCATGTTGATTATCAAGGGCGATTTTATGAATTTTTTATATTTTCGTTCGTTTTATTTAACACTTTTTGGAAATATTGCACATTTTTGTCTATTATCCGTCAATCTCCAGCTGTTTTGTCAGATATCTGCCGACAATTTTCGAAAAGTTCGCAATATCACGGATGTAAGCAAAATCCTTACCAAATATCTTTTTTTCCGTTGCGAGATCTTTTTCCTCTCCTGCGAATACCCCCAGAACACTGACATCAAGATTACGCAGACGCCGCACTTCTGTTGCTGTATCCGCGATTGCCGCCTTTCCCTGATAAGGCTCCGGATTTTTTGCATTCGGTCGGTTTATGATCACATCATATGGACGTCCATCACTCAAAATGATCATAATCTTCTTTTCTTCTTCTCTTTGAAGGAGATCATATCCGGCAGTCCTTATGGCCAATCCGTCACGATTGTTCGAAGACGTAACATAATTAAAGATGTTATCATTTTCTGACCGCGGATCATCGTATCTGCGAAACCGATGCATGATCGTATAATCCCAGAAGGTACAAAAGCTCATCACTCGATGCGGAATATCAACATTACTCAGTGCCTCGCTGATAATATAAGCCTGCAGTGCCACATCACCCTGCCGCTTCATCTGTGATCCGCTCGCATCGATCAGAACATCCACAACGAAATCCGATATTTCTCCTTTCAGTTCCTGTTGAAACAGTTTTGCATCATTAGTCCGGCCAATCCGCCACAATCTGGAAGGTACGATCATTCCACGATCCGAAAGAACAGTCTGTGTCTCACTTCTGAGTACCAGAGATTTCCGGAGTGTTTCTGTCAGGACAGTAATATTATGTTTCACGATCCTGTGTTTGTCATGATAAAGCCAGATATTTTTGTTTCGCAATCGTTTTGCATACTCGTACTGATAATTGCTTTTTACCGGATTTTTGAGAATCCCCTCCGTAAAGTACAGACTGCAGTCACTGTGAATTCCCCGGCACATCTGATAATTGATCTTCTTCTCTTCTGCTTCACTTAAATAAGACTTTCCATAATTTAATTCCACATATGTGTAAGCTTTCTCCAACATCTCCGGAGTAACTACTTTGACCGAACGCTTCTTTTGACGTTTTTCTTCCATTTCTTCTGTAACTGCAGAATTTTCAAGGCCGGAAACAGAATTTGTCAGCTGCTCTGCATAACTTTCCAGTACCTCTTCATACATTTCCTCTGAAAGAAAATCCTCCCAGGAATATTCCGTAAGATCTTCCATCGTCACTGCAAGCACCTGTTCCAGTGTCCCATGCATACTTTCAAAATCCGGATCCATTAATCGATTATATAGTTCATCGATCACACGGATCAGTTCCAATGTATCTGTACTGTTACCAGCTCTCTCTATCAACTCCATAAATGGCTGTAATTTTTTCTCCACATGCCATTCTCCGTTGTTCAGTCTTCTGCGGAGCACTGCAACTTTCAATCTTCCCGGAATATCTCTAAGATCCGGCAGTATATCAAATTCCTGTTCCAGAATATCCTCCATACACTGTCTCTGCATATCACGGATGCCCGGCCGTTCTTCACAGATCTTGTCTCCTATAGCCTCTTCAATACAGAGCTGTGCCACAAACGTCAACTCATTCTCTCCTGCCTGAAGAAATATTTTTTTAACAAGATAAAGCCCGAGCATATCCTTATCATAATATCTGGCAAGAGCGCCCTGCTTGATTCCATCATACAGTGCAATTGCCTTTGATCTGAGAAAAAGCGATACGTCAGGCTTCATATCCAGTTGGTAATCTCCGCTTACTGTCCACAACAGATTACGGATCCTATTCTCCAGTTCCAGGCGATATTCATCAATTTCAACTGGTTCTGTATTATTCATATACATCTTCTCTGGTCCATTCCGATGGAATTCTGGTACTTACCACATCTTCTACGATTTCTTTTTCGAATACATCAAACGTTTTGTTAACTACTCCCATTCGGACAGCTTTTGCCGGGGAAAGTCCCACATCCACGATTTTCATTGCCGCAAGGAGTCCTCGAAGATCCAATGCTTTTGTTGAAATTTCACTGTTCAGTGCCTTCAGCTGCAAGTCCAGAAACAATCCAACAAACTGCTCTACCGCGCTTTCTCTGGCATTCGGGAACATCTGATGAAAAATAAATCCCAGCGTTTCTTCCGTCTGTGCCGGCATGTCGATAACCAAAAATCTGGATACAAGTGCTTCATTTAATTCTTTTGTTCCTGCATACCCATAATTCATCGTACCGATAAATCTTGCTGCAGGATGAAGATCGATCTTGTCATATCCCGGAACATCAATGGAACGCCGATAGTCCAGCGTTGCATGAAGAACAGAGACTGCATCATTTTTGGCCATATTGATCTCATCAAGGATTCCAAATCCGCCATATTCTGCACACCGGTAAATGCTTCCCTTTCGAAGCTTTACTTCATTGTCCTCAAAAGTATCCGTACCGATCAGGTCTCCACTGTTTGTATTGACATGAAAAGAAATATTATAAGAAGGCCGGTTAAAAATATATGCCAGATTTTCTGCCAAAATATTTTTGCCGGTTGCTTTTGGTCCGGTCAGAAGCAGATTCTGTCCCTGCAGGATCCCTGCAATGGCCATCTCCAGAATATCTTTTCCATAAAATGGAATTGCAGGTTTGATAATTCTGTTTTTCACCTCATCAGAAACGGGATATACTTCCCGAAACTTTACAATTTTATTTATTAAAGAGGAGGAGACACCCTGCTCCTCCAGAAATTTCAATTCATTCACTTAAATTTCTCCTTTGAAGATCACACTTCAAAAATCAGATCGCCATAAGACGGCATCGGCCACATTTCTTTGTCCACCAGCATTTCCAGTTCATCCACCGGTGTACGAAGTTCTGTCATAGCCTTGCATACTTCATCTTTGCAGTACACTGCACGTTCTCTGCCTTCCGGAATCTCCGGAACCTTTGCCACGACCTTGGACAGTCTGTTCATTGCACTGTTCGTATCCTTCAGAAGTGCCGTACATTTCTCAAGAAGATCCATCTGTACACTCACATCAATCGGGCCTGCAGCTTTCACTGCATTGATGGAACCTGCCAGAACAGTCGTATATTTGATCACTGCCGGGATAATCTGTTTCGTTGCAATATCGATCATAGTCTTCGCTTCGATATTAACCGCTTTTGCATAGATTTCATATTGAATCTCTGCACGGGATTCCAGTTCAGTCTTTGTAAAGACATGGAACTCCTCAAACAGCTTCACTGCCTTTGGTGTAGTCAGCGCCGGAATCGCATCTACCATAGACGGCAGATTCGGCAGTCCACGACGTTTTGCTTCTTCTGCCCATTCCGGTGCATAACCGTTGCCGTTGAACACGATTCTCTGATGATCAATTGCATATTCTTTGATCAGATCATGCACTGCCATATCAAAATCTTCGGCTGCTTCCAGACGATCACATGCTTCTTTGAACGCTTCTGCTGCAATCGTATTGAGTACAACGTTACATTCAGAAATAGAATCTCTGGATCCTACCATACGGAATTCAAATTTGTTTCCGGTAAACGCAAACGGTGAAGTACGGTTACGGTCTGTCGCATCTTTCATGAAATCAGGAAGAGTCTTAACACCTGTCTCCAGAAGGCTGCCTTTCTTACTGTGCGTAGCCGTTCCGGTGCTGATCAGCTGATCAAGCACATCTCCGAGCTGTTCTCCAAGGAATACGGAAATAACAGCCGGCGGAGCTTCGTTTCCGCCAAGTCTCTGGTCATTTCCAACATCTGCCGCAGATTCGCGCAGAAGGTCGGCATGTGTATCTACTGCTTTGAGGATACAGGTCAGAACCAGAAGGAACTGTATATTCTCATGCGGTGTCTTCCCCGGATCCAGAAGATTGATTCCGTCATCTGTAGTCAGTGACCAGTTGTTGTGTTTACCGGAGCCATTTACGCCTGCAAATGGTTTCTCATGAAGCAGGCAGCGCATACCATGGCGGCTGGCTACTTTCTTCAGGATGCGCATCATGATCTGATTATGATCTGCTGCAATATTTACCGGTGCATAGATCGGTGCCAGTTCATGCTGTGCCGGTGCAACTTCATTATGCTGTGTCTTTGCTGTCACACCAAGTTTCCAGCATTCTTCATTTACTTCCTTCATATAAGCAGAAATTCTCTGACGGATAGTTCCAAGATAATGATCATCCATCTCCTGACCTTTCGGCGGCATCGCACCAAACAGAGTTCTTCCTGTATATGTAAGATCTTTTCTCTGCAGCCATTTTTCTTTATCTACAAGAAAATATTCCTGTTCAGCACCAACAGATGGTGTTACCTTCTTTGAAGTTGTATTGCCAAAAAGGCGAAGAAGACGTAAAGACTGTGTATTGATTGCTTCCATAGAACGAAGAAGCGGTGTCTTCTGATCAAGTGCTTCTCCTGTATAAGAGCAGAATGCAGTCGGGATACACAGAGTTCCGCCAGCTGCATCATGACGTACAAATGCCGGTGAAGTACAATCCCATGCAGTATAACCTCTTGCTTCAAATGTTGCTCGAAGTCCACCTGACGGGAAAGAAGACGCATCCGACTCTCCCTTAATCAGTTCTTTACCCGAAAAACTCATCAGTACTTTGCCGTTTTCCTTTGGAGCTGTGATAAAAGCATCATGCTTTTCTGCAGTTACTCCTGTCAAAGGCTGAAACCAGTGGCTGTAATGTGTGGCACCTTTCTCGATTGCCCATTCTTTCATCTCATGAGCAACGACATCTGCTACTTCCAGAGAAAGTTCCTTTCCCTCTTCTATCGTCTTTTTCAGCTCTTTGTATACTTTTTTCGGAAGTCTTTCTTCCATGACAGCGTCATTGAATACATCACATCCGAAAAGTTCGGTTACATTCACGTAGTCTGACATCTTCTATCTCCTTTGGTTTATGCTTTGCTGTATGTTTCTCAGTTTTGATCTTATGATCATTCTTTGGTTTTGGTACTTTTTAAATAAAGGTTCAGTGCTTTATGCCTGTTTTCAATCTCCACATAAGTGTGATCACCACCAAACTCTCCGTCCAGTGTCCACGGTACTTCCTCTTCTGTCTCTATCATAAGCTTCTTTGACTTGAATGAATAGATCATGTCCGTGTTGTCCTCAGCCATCACCAGTGCAGTCATGATTTCCTGCAGCTGAAGAGGATTCTTCGGATGTCTGATCAGTGTCACCTCAAAAAGCCCATCATTCATATCTACATTTTTGCCAGTAAGATTTTTAAATCCTCCAACAGATCTGGAATTTGTAATCATTCCTACGATAAAATCATCTTCTACCTGAATCTCTTCAGAGGTTACTTTCATATGGTAGGATTTGATATCGAACAGTCGTTTTACCCCTTCCAGAAGGTATGCCACATGTCCAAGAACATTTTTCAGATCCTGGTCTGTTTCATAGGATACATCTGTAAACAGACCAAAAGCAGCCACATATGCAAACGTCTGGCCGTTAAATCTTCCTATATCACAGTGATACAGTTTTTCTTCCATGATCATCTGAGCAGCCTTCACCATGCTTTTGGGCATAAAGAGACTGTTTGCAAAATCATTGGTACTTCCTGCCGGAATATATCCAATCGGTACATTACTGTTTTTCTCTGTGATTCCGGTAACTACCTCATCCAATGTACCGTCTCCTCCGCTGCACACGATCAGATCAACAGAGTCCGCATATTCTTTTGCTTTTTCATATGCATCTTTCGGTGCCTGTGTTGCGCGGATAATGACCTCATAATCATGACTGCTGAATATATCAACAATATCCAGTAAATGCATCTTAATCCTGCCTTTTCCCGCTTTTGGATTAAACACAAAGAGCATTTTCTTTGCCACGGTCTGATGTCCCCTTTCTTTTGTTTTATTACGCAATCTATATCATACAACAAATTATTGCAAATTCCTAGATGCAAATTTTTCTGTTGCTCACGCCAAAATTTTTTATGGCAGATTTGACGACAAACAAAAAAATCCTCTGTAAAACAGAGGATAAAGTAGCGAGAGGGGGATTCGAACCCTCGACACCACGGGTATGAACCGTGTGCTCTAGCCAACTGAGCTATCTCGCCATATTGAATGGGACCTATAGGGCTCGAACCTATGACCCTCTGCTTGTAAGGCAGATGCTCTCCCAGCTGAGCTAAGATCCCATTTTGTATCTGTCACTTTGACCGACTCTATGTAAGCCGCTCTTGCAACCGACTTCGTTAGTATACTATGTCCCACTCAAAGTGTCAACACTTTTTTTATTTTTTTTATATTTTATTTTGTTTATAAATTTCCGACAATTTTATCTTTGATAATTGCCAGGATCTCTCTGGGAATATACAGAAGAAGTCTCCAGGAACGATATCTGGACGGAACCGGATAAATTTCCCGACAGCCACACTTTCTGCCAATCATTACACCTCGAAACACATGAAAATTATTAGTCACTACCCCAATTGCCGGCTCCGTACTGCCGATCAGCTCCAGACTGTAATCCAGATTTTCTTTGGTATTGGTCGAACGTTCTTCTCGGATCAGACGTCCTCCATCAATCCCATGTTCTGTCAGATATCTGTACATGGCCTCCGCTTCACTGATTCGTTCCCCGTCTCCCTTTCCTCCGGAAAGCACAGCCCTTGTCCCGGGGTTTTCTTCAAGATAGAGCAAAGCCCTTCTGGTTCTTTCCAGAAGGGCTAATGTCATTCTTGTACCATCTACATGCGCGCCAAGTACAATGATATAATCCAGATTCTCTCTGGCTTTCATTATTTACCGCAGCAGTATTTGTATTTCTTACCGCTTCCGCACGGACAAGGATCGTTACGGCCGATTTTATGCGGTTTTACAACTGTACCGGATTTTTTCTGCTCTTTGTAGAGTTCTTTACGTTTTTCTTCTGAGAAGATTTCATCCCACTGTGGAAGCTGATACAGCCAGTCTGCCTTTGCATCAACCATATTCTTGTAAAGAAGTTCTTTGTCAAATGCAAGTGTGACTTTTGTATTCTCATCCATAGTCTCAATCGGGTTCGGGATCTTAAGACTGTCATTGATACCATCCAGGAAACCAACCATAGTCAGGACATCCTGTCCGTATTTTTCTGCCAGTTCCTTGACTGTACCACTTACAACTTCATCCGGATTGGAAAGAAGCTGTTCGTAGATTCCCTTTTCAATATTAAAATAGTTTGCCCAGAATCTCTGAAGCTGATTGCGGTCTGCCTGCTGATTGTAAGCAATTTCGCGCCACTGCTCTAAGATTGTTTTATCACTCATTGTTTCATCCTCTTTTCAAAAATTTTGCCTGTGCTCCATTATATCATCTTTTTTCCCAAAACACAAATCCTATTCTTATAATTTTTGTGAAAAATGTGTATATATAAAAAATAAACCGGTCATACTATAAATGTTCCCTGAAGGATTCTTCAGGAAACATACTGCAAAAGATAATTTCAGGAAAAACTTATATCCTCCCCTTAAAAGGTCTCAGGGCTGACACAGATACGCGGTTCTGGGACTTTTCTCGTTTTATTTCACACCAAGTTTTTCAAGATCTGCTGTTACCTGTTTAAAATCTTTAAAACAAATGGTATGAATTCCCTGTTCCTGTGCTCCCCTGCAGTTTTCCGGACGATCATCGATGAACACACATTCCTCCGGTTTCAACTGGTATTTATTCAGAATTGTCTGATAAATTTCCGCATCTGGTTTCAGCTGGTTAGCATAACAGGAAAAAACCTCTCCATCCATTTCTCTGCGGAATGTCAGTTCCTTTTTCGTGTGATCCAGCATATAACTGCTGTAATTAGACAGGATATATACATGATATCCCTTACTTTTCAGATATTTTACCCAGGTATCCGCATATGGTCTCTTTCGAATAGTCTGTCCGCTGCCTTTGATGACTTTTTCGATATCCTCTGCATCCTGTGGATCCAGTTCCTGAAACTGTTTCAGATAAACTTCTTCCTCATACAGTCCACGATCCCGTTCCTCCCATACCGGGCTCAGAAAAGTCGCATTCGCAATTCGTTCTCTTTTTTCAGGAGCAAATCCAAAACTGTCCAGATAAGACTCCCAGTCATAATCTACCAGAACTTTTCCCACATCAAAGATCACATTCTTTATCTCGCCAGCCACCTGCTGTTCCTCTTTTTTCTTATTCAAATATTTGAACAACATAAGGAGTACATAGCACATCACTGCCACAAACAGTACCGTAAAAAGTGATGCCATAAATTGTTTCTGTGAAAAATCGCCCTTCAGTGCAAAATACATTGGAAGACAAAAGATCATCAGTAGTGCGATCACGCCAATGATCGCAGCATATTTTTTCCAGTTTTTCATACAAACCTCTTTGTCACTAATGTTAAGAAATGCGCCGGAGCGAACTCCGGCGCGTCATCATGTCAACTAATTTTTATGAAATTATTTATTTCTGTAAATGATATCATTTCTTCCTGGTCCATTGGAGATCATTGTGATCGGGAATCCGATCTGTTTCTCTACAAATTCGATATACTTACGGCAATTTTCCGGAAGTTCATCATAGTTCTTAATTCCACGGATATCTGATTTCCATCCTGGAAGAACTTCAAAAACCGGTTTTGCTTTTTCCAGAAGTCCTGTTGTAGGGAATTCTGTTGTAACTTTGCCGTCAATTTCATAACCTGTACATACCGGAATCTCATCAAGATAACCCAGTACATCAAGTACTGTAAATGCAACATCTGTAGCTCCCTGCATACGGCATCCATATTTGGAAGCAACACAGTCAAACCATCCCATACGTCTCGGGCGGCCAGTTGTTGCACCATACTCTCCACCGTCTCCGCCTCTTCTTCTAAGTTCATCTGCTTCTTCTCCGAAGATCTCGGAAACAAAAGCACCTGCACCTACTGCGCTGGAGTAAGCTTTGCATACAGTAATGACTTTTTTGATTTCATATGGCGGTACACCAGCACCAATAGCACCATAAGCTGCAAGGGTGGAAGAAGATGTAACCATCGGATAAATTCCATGATCCGGATCTTTCAGAGAACCAAGCTGTCCCTCAAGCAGGATCTCTTTGCCGTCTTTTAATGCATTCCACAGGAAAAGAGATACATCTCCAACGTAAGGAGCAACCATTTCTTTATATTTCATCAGTTCATCAAAGATTTCATTTGGATCAAGAAGCGGTTTGTGATACAGATGCTCAAGAAGAATATTCTTTGTCTCAACAACGCGCTCTACTTTTTCTCTCAGGGAATCATCATGGAACAGCTCATTTACCTGGAAACCGATTTTTGCATATTTATCTGAATAGAACGGTGCAATACCGGATTTGGTAGATCCGAAGGATTTACCACCCAGACGTTCCTCTTCGTACTGGTCAAACAGAATGTGATATGGCATAACGATCTGAGCTCGGTCAGAGATCATAATCTTCGGTGCCGGAACGCCTCTTGAAACAACTTCATTGTATTCTTTAAAAAATACCGGAATGTTCAGTGCAACACCGTTTCCGATAACACTTGTTGTATGGTTATAAAATACGCCAGACGGAAGTGTATGCAGTGCAAATTTGCCATAATCGTTGACGATTGTATGTCCTGCATTGGCTCCTCCCTGAAATCTTACGATAATATCAGCTTTCTGCGCGAGCATATCAGTAATTTTACCTTTACCTTCATCTCCCCAGTTTGCTCCAACTACTGCTTTGATCATAACACTTTTTCCTCCTCGTGTTTTATTTGATCTATCATACGTTTATCTCTGCTGTCATACCCAACATGTCTTTGTGTGCATCCAGAACCGGCTGTACAGTCTTCTCAATAAATGTAACTGTCTGTTCTTTGGCTCTGCCGACATATCTGGACGGCTCCATAGATTTGCGCAATTCCTCGATTGTCAGATTGAAGGCCGGATCTGCTGCGATTCTCTCAAGAAGATCATTGTCTTTTCCTTCTACTTTAACGGTACGTCCGGCTTCCATGGAAAGTTCACGGATGCGTTCATGAAGCTCCTGACGGTCTCCACCTGCTTTTACAGCATCCATCATGATGTTTTCTGTCGCCATAAACGGAAGCTCTGCCATCATATGTTTCTCGATTACTTTCGGATAAACAACCAGTCCGTCAACAACATTCAGGCACAGATCCAGGATACCATCGATTGCCAGGAATCCCTCCGGAATACTGAGTCGTTTGTTTGCGGAGTCATCCAGGGTTCTCTCAAACCACTGTGTTGCAGAAGTAATTGCCGGATTCAGTGCATCCACCATTACATATCTGGAAAGAGATGCGATACGCTCACTTCTCATCGGATTTCTCTTGTAGGCCATCGCAGAGGAACCAATCTGTGATTTTTCAAATGGTTCTTCTACTTCTTTCAGATGCTGCAGAAGGCGGATATCATTGGACATCTTATGTGCGCTTGCCGCAATACCTGCAAGAATATTCAGGACTCTTGTATCTACTTTACGGGAATAGGTCTGTCCGGATACCGGATAGCAGTTCTTGAATCCCATCTTTTCTGCGATCATCGGATCAATCTTGTCAATTGTCTCCTGATCCCCTTCGAACAGTTCCAGAAAACTTGCCTGTGTTCCGGTAGTTCCCTTGGACCCCAGAAGTTTCAGTGTGCCCATTACATATTCCAGATCTTCCAGATCCATCAGGAATTCCTGTGTCCAGAGAGTTGCACGTTTACCAACTGTTGTCGGCTGTGCCGGCTGGAAATGTGTAAATGCAAGAGTTGGCTGTTCTTTGTATTTATCTGCAAATTTTGACAGTTCTGCAATTACGTTCACCAGTTTTTTCTGAACCAGCTTCAAAGCCTCAGCCATCACAATAATATCTGTGTTGTCACCCACATAACAGGATGTTGCACCCAGATGGATGATTCCTTTTGCTTTCGGGCACTGTACGCCATATGCATACACGTGAGACATAACGTCATGGCGTACCTGACGTTCTCTTTCTTTTGCCACATCATAGTTGATATCATCCTTGTGAGCTTTCAGTTCATCAATCTGCTCCTGAGTGATATTCAGGCCAAGTTCTTTTTCTGTTTCAGCCAGAGCGATCCACAATCTTCTCCAGGTGCGAAATTTCATATCCGGAGAAAAAATGTACTGCATTTCCTTGCTGGCATAACGCTCTGAAAGGGGACTTACGTATCTGTCTGTACTCATGTATTTACTCCTATCATCTCACTCGATTAACCGCAGGGGTAACTGCGGTTGCTCGGATTTCCTATCATTACGCAGAAATTATATAACATTGCATCATTAAAAGCAATCCCTTTATTCCTCTCCCTGATGAAATTTACCAAGGAATTCTTTGATTCGTGCATTACTTGAAGAAAATACTTCCTGTGGAGTACCTTCTACAGCAATTACACCTTTATCCATAAAAATAACTCTGTCGGAAATATCCCGAGCAAAGTTCATTTCATGTGTCACGATCACCATCGTGATATGGATATCCGCCAGTGAACGGATTACTCTCAAAACTTCTCCAGTAAGTTCCGGATCAAGTGCGGAAGTCGGCTCATCAAAGAAGAGGATTTTCGGATTCAGTGCAAGGGCTCTTGCTATCGCAACTCGCTGGCACTGTCCGCCTGACAACTGATACGGATAAGCATCTTCTTTATCAGACAATCCCATCTTTGCCAGAAGATCTCTTGCTTCTCTGTAAACCTCATCTTTATTTCTCTTCTGCACATGGATTGGTGCATCGGTAATATTTTTCATGACCGTATAATGCGGAAACAGATTAAAGTTCTGAAAAACCAGGCCAAAACAGGACTGAATCTCTTTCAGTTTTGTTTTATTCGGCAGACAGACTTTACCATTTTCGGTCCAGACCGTTTTATTTCCCATATAACTTACTTCACCGTCATCAATCAATGTCAGCAGTGTCGCACAGCGAAGAAGCGTGGATTTACCGGAGCCTGAGGAACCGATAATTGAAACGACCTCTCCTTCATTTACATGAATCGACACATCCTTCAGTACCTGAAGACCGTCGAACTCTTTTTTGATATGATTCATTTCCAGAAGACTTGTACTCAAAGCATTTCCTCCTAACGATAGTAATTCAGTTTCTTTTCAAACCATTCCATAACCCAGGCAACTACAAAGTTAAAGATATAGTAGAATACCCCGGCGATCACAAACGGAACAACTGTTGTCTGCGCAGCTGCAATCTGTTTTGCCAGCGCAAACATCTCAATATAAGATACCGAATAAACAAGGGAGGTATCTTTGACAAGTGTAATGACCTCATTTGTCACAGAAGGAAGCACGATCTTTACAACCTGCGGTAATACGATTTTGAAAAATGTCTGGCTTTTATTGTATCCCAGAAGCCGTGCTGCCTCATACTGTCCCACCGGAATCGACTCAATTCCGGAACGATAGATTTCTGCAAAATATGCGGCATAATTCAGAGAACATCCCAGAATGATCGCGGTAAATTTATAATTGCCGATATTCATTCCCCACAGATAGAACGGTCCAAAATACCACAGCAGCAGCTGCAGCATCAGTGGTGTTCCTCGCATAATAGAAATATACGCCTTAACGATCCAGCTTAATGGCTTGAACCTGCTCACACGTCCAAAATATACAACCATGCCAAGTGGCAGGGAAAATAACAGTGTCAGAAAAAAGATCAGCAGCGTCTGCCCAAACCCTGTGGTAAGCTGTTGTAACATTACCTGAAAACTCATGTACTCTCCTCCATAAACCTACAAGAGGGATGCCACCCGGAAAACCGGGAAGCATCCCATTCTGTATTCGTATTTTATGTATTGCTTATTTTTCTTCTGTTTTATCTGTTTCTGCATCATCTGTTGCATCTTTGGAATCCTCTGCCGATGCATCATCAGAAGCTTTCAGTGTTACCATATCTGCGATTTCATACTTCTCTGCAAGTTCTGCAACCGTTCCATCATCTGCAAGTTTCTGAAGGTCTGCATTCACAATATCACAGAGTTCTGTATTACCCTTTTTAAATCCGATTGCATACTGTTCTGTATTCAGTGTCTCATCAAGGATCTTGAATCCCTCTCCTCTGGAATTCAGCTGATATTTGGCAACTCCGACATCGATTGCCAGTGCATCCAGTGCCCCTGCCTGCAGTTCTGTGAATGCAGTATTGTAATCTGCAAATTCATTCAGTGCTCCAAAAGTATCCGCCAGTTCTTTCTGTCCGCCTTCTTCCTCACTCTGAAGAAGATCCAGTGCTGCGGAAGCTGCCTGCACACCAACGGTCTTACCAGCAAGATCTGTAAGCTTCTCAATTCCGGAATCATCTGCAACAACGATTACCTGACTGTTATCTACATACGGCTCTGAGAAAGTATAATCATCTTCTCTTCCGTTCATAGTAAATCCATTCCAGATACAGTCGATAGATCCGGAATTCAGTTCCATATCCTTGGAATCCCAGTTGATTGGTTTTTTCTCCAGCTCCCAACCTTCCAGATCACACACAGCCTGTGCCAGTTCCAGGTCAAATCCTGTGTATTCACCATTCTCATCCATATATCCATATGGCGGATATTCCGCATCAAATCCAACGATCAGAGTCTTATCTTCTATTCCTGCCTGCACACTTACTGCAGATACCATTCCCAGTGCCATTACTGCTGTCATAACTACTGCAACTGCTTTTTTCTTCATCTCTCTATCTCCCTTGACATATTATTTTTCTTTTAATACGTAGCCACTCTACCACGTGAAAGTATTGATATCGTAACATACCCATTCTGACCTGTCAAGTGAATTTTGCGCTGCAGCTTTCATATAGCATACCAACTCTCTAATCTTACATCTGGTCTTTATGATGCAGTACTGTCACACTGCACGGTGGCAGATACAGATTCAGCGATCCAGCCTGGCATAGAATCTGTTTCTGGTGGTCTGTATACCCTTCCTGAGAAGATTGCACCAGCCTTGTAAATACTGTTTCTTCCAGTCTGCTGATTCCTGCCGGCCAGACTTCGATCATAACATCTCTGCCTTCATCCCGGTTGTTCAGTACGATGATCATCTGCTCCGTATGAGAGAATCTCGCATAACAGAGGCCCTGATAATCATTCCATAGAAATTTCAGAGAACCGCTTCTGAGCATTTTGTATTTCTTATGAATCGCGATCATGACCTTGTAGAAATTCAGAAGTTCCATATCTTCATGCCCCCACGGGTAAGTTCGCCGGTTATCCGGATCTGTAAATCCGCAGACACCTGCCTCATCCCCATAATACAATGTAGGAGCTCCCGGCCATGTCATCTGTATGGCAATCGCTTCACGCATGATCGCCGTATTGATATTTTCAGACGCCGCCTGTGCTCCGGCATAGGAAACACGTCCAACCCTGTGATTTGTTCTGGTAAGGAATCTGGAATGATCATGATTTGACAATTCATTCATCGCAGTGTGAAGAGATGACATATGCAAAGAGCGCATATGCGTCTTCATTGCTCCGATAAACGCATCACTGTTTCCATAAAGATCCTCTCTATATTCATCACTGTGTTTTTCCATTCCGGTCAGGAACCATGTCACAGGCTCCATGAACGCATCATAGTTCATGACAGAATCCCACTCATCTCCCTGCAGCCATCCTTCCGGACTTCCATAATGTTCTGCAAGAATCAGTGCTTCCGGATTCGCTTCCTTGACCGCTTTACGGAAATCTTTCCAGAACTGGTGATTAAACTCATTGCTGTGTCCCAGATCTGCTGCCACATCCAGTCTCCAGCCATCCACATTATATGGTGCAGACACCCACTTCTGTGCCACTTTCAGGACATAATCATACAATTCTCCTGAACCTTCATAATTCAGTTTCGGAAGTGTATCATGCGTCCACCATCCATCATAAGTCGGATTATAAGGCCATCGATTCTGATCATGAAAATCAAAGAAATAGCGATACGGACTGTCTGCAGATATATAAGCTCCCGGTGCATAACCTTCCTGTCCTTCATATATTCTTTCTCTGTCCATCCACTTATTAAAAGATCCACAATGGTTGAATACTCCATCCAGAATAATCTTCATGCCACGTTTATGCAGTTCTTCCACAAGCTGTGAAAACATCTGATTACTTGCCTCCAGATTGCGCTTATCTGTCACACGCCGGATATATTTTGTGGCATGTGTATTATCTCGATCCCCCGGTGCAAGCAGTCCGTCACAGTCTTCAACGATCTTTCCGTAATGTGGATCCACATAATCGTAATCCTGACAGTCGTATTTGTGGTTACTTGGTGATACGAAGATTGGATTCAGATACAGCACTTCAACGCCCAGCTCTTCAAAATAATCCAGTTTGTCAATAATGCCCTGCAGGTCTCCTCCATAGAATTCCCTGACTCCCATAACTGCCGGAGTCTTGGACCAATCTGTCACTTTTTCACTGTGTTCACCAATATATGCATATTCGTCGCTTTCCACATCGTTGGACGGATCTCCATTGCGGAATCGATCCACAAAAATCTGATACATCACCGCACCCTTTGCCCAGTCAGGTGTATGATAATTCGGATAGATTTCAAACTGTGCCCATTCCTGCAGCTCAGAACAGACTCCCTGTTCCGTGTAATAGCATGTAGCCCATCCATACTGAATTTCAAAATGATACCGAAAAATCTCTTCCGGCATCACAATCTTTGTTCCATAATAATCAAAACCTTTTGTGGTTTTGTATACTTTCATTTTATATTTCTGATCTCCGGATACGAGATATACCGCATCCACATTATTCTTCTGGGTTCTGAAGCTGATTATTACCTTTTCGCCACTCTTTGGCTCAGTAGGATTTCTGTAATACCTTGTTCCGTCACTGAAAAGAGCCTCCTTGTTAAACACTGGTCTCATATTCAGAATATACTGCATTTTTCTTGCAATATCTTCGTTTTCCTGCTTCATTGTCAATCTTCCTTGTCTGTATTATTTATATTGCACTGGAAATGTAATCTGCATTTCCGAGTTTCTTTGTCTGCAATCTACTTTTGTATTAAGGATACCTCAGTTTCATATGCAGATGCGGCCTGGTCGTTAAATAGCACCCACTCAACAAGATCAAAACTGTCTGGATTCTCCTGTAAAAAACTATGAACGGTATCTACCGCAATCTTCGCAGCGCGCTCTACCGGAAAATGATAGACACCAGTAGATATAGACGGAAATGCAATTGTTCTAATATCATTCTCCATCGCAAGCTTCAAAGAATTATAATAACAGCTTGCAAGAAGCTTATCTTCATCATTATTTCCACCATACCAGATCGGTCCGACTGTGTGGATCACATAATCACATGGCAGATTATAAGCCCTGGTAATCTTTGCTTCTCCAGTTTCGCACCCATGAAGTGTCCTGCATTCTGCAAGAAGTTCCGGACCTGCAGCATGATGGATTGCACCATCAACACCGCCACCACCAAGAAGAGAATTGTTAGCAGCATTTACAATTGCCTGTACATCTGTAATTTTGGTTATATCACCTTTGACTGTTTTAATCGAATACATAAACTTCGCGATACCTCTCTGTTACAATTTATTATTCGTAACTGTTCATCCCCTTGCGGGATACTACCTTCTGAATAGTTACTATTATTCTTCATTTTTCATTTGGCGTAATGTCCTGCCAGTTCTTACCTTCATCAGTTGTCTGATAGACCTTATTTTCGTTTACGTAGGTAAACATGTTGATAGAGCCATCTTTGCCGTAGGTGTAGTATGCAAAGCCTTGGTGTGTGAAATGATCATAATCGTTCTCCACTTTACAGAAAGGACTTTGATCGTAGGAGGCGGGCTTTGGCGTATAACCTTCTAATGCTTTTTTAAAAACTGGTGAGTCCGCATAATAGACACGGGTAGTATACTGTTTTCCATCAATTTTGAATGTCTGATTGGAGTAGTAGGCCTTATTATTATTCATGTTAGCATTACTAAGCAAATTATATCCATCCTTAAGCGTTTTTAAAGTTCTATCAAACTCTCCTTTATACGTTGGTCTTGCCGCCGCATCCTCCGTTCCACCACTCCAGGTAAAAATCACACCTTTATTTTTATCATAGGAAACTACACAGGTTCCGTTTCGGCCCGGTGTTCCAACCCAGTTATCTGTATTTGTGCCATCAAAGGAAGCACCCCCAACTGTTATAGGAAGAGGACTCTGCCATCCTGAAATTGTCTGTTTTAATCCAAAAGTAATAGGTTCCGGAGTTTCTTCCTTCTCCGCTATATTTATCATTAATTCATTATATGCAGATTTGGCATTTGCCAGATCTGTTGCCTCCCGGCTTTTCTCAATATACTTGGTATAGGCAGGCGCTAAAATCGCCACCAACACACCCAGAATTGCTACAATAATAATCAATTCTACGAGCGTGAATCCCTGTACAGATTCTTTGCTTTTTTTCGTTTTTTTAACATCATATTTCTCCCCTAGGTAAACTCACATATTGGATTAATGATAACATGAATCCATTTTGACGTAAAGAAGTTCTGGAGTCTAGGATTGTATCTGATTTTCTCCTTTTTGCGATTTGCGGTCACTTACCGGCGTTGGAAATGTATCTGCTTTTCTATTTTTCGCGGTTTACAGTCACTTCCTGGCGCCGAATTTGTATCTGCTTTTCTCCTTTTTCCGATTTGCAGTCACTTTGGAAACCCGGGAGTGTATCTTTTTTTTCTCTTTTTGGCGATTTGCGGTCACTTTAGGATTCATGAGTGTATCTGCTTTTCGCTTTTTTGCAATCTGCAGTCACTTTTGGTACCTGGGATTGTATCTTATTTTCTCCTTTTAGTAATTTGCAGTCACATTTTAACCCCGGAAATGTATCTGCATTTCTCCTTTTCGCGATTTGCGGTCACTTACCGGCGCCAGAAAGCGATGTCCAAAGCTTGGTGAGTAACAAAAAAACGCAACAAAAGACGATTTTCTCGCCTGATGCTGCGGGGTTTTTTAGACAGTAAAAAAGACAGCGGGATAAGCTGTCTTTTTTGGAGAAGGTATTTCTTCTTATGGGGTGTAGCAAAAACTATATAATGTATTGGGGGGTTTTTACGGTTATTATAGTACCATGACTCCCTCCAAAAGTGTGCACAAACTTCACAAAATTTAGTATTTGTTTTTATGCACTTTGTATATCTCATTCTTGAGGCATTTCATTTTTCGCTGTAAAAAGTGCCTCAAACTCATCGCGCTGAATCTTTTCCTTCTCTAAAAGAAGTGCTGCACACTTATGAAGGACATCCATATGCTGAGAAATAATCTTTCTTGCATCTGCATGGCAGCGGTCAATAATATCATGAACCTCTTTGTCAATCTCTTTTGCAACTTCTTCACTGTAGCTTCTGGTATGTGCCAGATCACGTCCGATAAAGACTTCATCTCCGTCATCCCCGTAAGTGATCAGCCCAAGCTTGTCAGACATACCATACTGCATGACCATTGCACGTGCTGTACTGGTTGCACGCTTAATATCATTTGACGCGCCTGTTGTAATATCCCCAAAGATGATTTCTTCAGCAACACGTCCACCCAGAAGTGTCGTAATATCCTGCAGCATCTTGCCTTTGGTATTAAACATGTCATCATTTTCAGGAAGAGGCATGGTATATCCTGCGGCTCCCATTCCGGTAGGAATAATGGAAATCGTATATACTGGATCCATATCAGGAAGTACATGGAATAAGATTGCATGTCCGGCCTCATGATATGCTGTGATCTTCTTCTCTTTCTCAGAAATAACTTTGCTTCGTTTCTCTGCCCCGATACCAACTTTGATAAATGCATGCTTGATATCCAGCTGTGTAATATAACTGCGTCCTGATCTGGCAGCCATGATCGCAGCCTCATTCAGAAGATTTTCAAGATCTGCCCCTGTAAAACCGGCAGTTGTCTGCGCGATCTGTGCAAGATCCACATCTTCTCCAAGCGGTTTGTCTTTTGCATGAACTCTGAGGATTTCTTCCCTTCCTTTGATATCCGGGCGGCCTACTGCAACCTTACGGTCAAAACGGCCAGGACGAAGAATCGCCGGATCAAGGATATCCACACGGTTGGTAGCCGCCATAACGATAATTCCTTCATTTACACCGAAACCATCCATCTCTACTAGAAGCTGGTTCAGAGTCTGCTCTCTTTCATCATGTCCACCACCCATTCCAGTACCACGTTGTCTGGCAACTGCATCAATCTCATCAATAAAGATGATACATGGTGCATGCTTCTTGCCCTCTTCAAACAGGTCACGTACACGGGATGCGCCGACACCGACAAACATCTCTACAAAATCAGATCCTGAAATAGAGAAAAACGGAACTCCCGCTTCTCCGGCAACTGCTTTTGCAAGAAGTGTCTTACCTGTTCCAGGAGGTCCTACAAGGATCACTCCTTTCGGAATCCTTGCTCCAACATTTGTATATTTCTGTGGAGCTTTCAAAAAATCAACAACCTCGACCAGATCTTCTTTTTCTTCCTGAAGACCTGCCACATTCTGAAATGTAACTTTTTTGTCATCCGGCAGCATCATTCGGGCACGGCTCTTTCCAAAATTCATCATCTTGGCATTACCTCCGCCTCCTGACATCTGACGGTTCATCATAAGAAACAGGAAAATCACCAGCCCACCTGTGAGAAGTACCGGAAAAAATGTTGTCATAAATACACTTTCCTGCGGAACATCAGCCACTTCCGGATGAATGCCGTAGCCTTCCAGAAGCTTCTGTGCGTCTTTAACATCTGTTACATATACTTTTTTCTGCCCTTCACCTTCGATATCCGCAACAACGGAACCGGTAGGCACTTCCTTGTTCTGGTAGATTTTTGCAGAAGAAAGCTTACCATCCTCTGCTGCCTGTTTCATACTTTCCATTGAGTAACTGCTCTGTGATGCTACCTGATTGTTCAGATAAAAGTATCCGGCAACCAACATCACGATCAATACAAGATACAGGCCAATTCTGCCTGACTGTTTATTCACCTGCTGCTGTCTCCTTTCAATCCTGGTTTTCTAATTCAACCACCCCGATAAACGGAAGATTTCTGTATTTCTGTGCGTAATCCAGACCATATCCTACTACAAATTCATCCGGAATATTAAAACAGCAGTAGTCTACTTTTACGTCTTTTACCCTGCGTTCCGGTTTGTCCAGCAGTGTGCACAGACGGATGCTGTTAGGATTTCTTCCCTTCAGGATTTCGATCAGGTAGCTGAGAGTTCTTCCTGAGTCAATGATATCCTCCACGATCAGAACATCTTTGCCGATCAGCGGCTGATCCAGATCTTTTACGATTTTTACAACACCACTGGATTTTGTATCATCACCATAGCTGGATACTGACATAAAATCAAGGGATACCGGAACAGTAATTCTCTTTGCCAGTTCACAGGTAAAGAATACGCCACCCTTCAGAACACAGATAAGATGTATTTCCCTTCCTGCATAATCCCTGCTGATCTGGGCTGCAATCTGCTTAATTCTTGCATCCACTTCTTCTTCACTCAATAAAACTTTGATTTTTTCACTCATTGTACGTTTCCTCCTTGGTATGTGATCTCCAATACCCTTCCTGTTTCGGAAGTGATTTTGTAACGCTCATTGATTCTTCCGCCTACGATCCACAAAACTTCATTTCCATCGACAACCAGTGGGAGTTTCCCTCTCAGTTCACCCGGAATTTTATCATCGATCATACAACGTGTCAGCTTCTTATGCCCACCGCTCTGACTGACTGCCATATAGTCACCGCTTCTGCGTGTGCGGACAGTCAGTTCGCAATTTATTTTATCACAATCAAACCATTTCGTATACTTTTTTTCCAAAATCTTCTCACCATTATATGAATAAATTTTTGCAGTAAAGCATCCCTGCTTCCATTTCGTTTCTCCCGGAACAACAAGATTTTGGATTTTCAGTTCTTCTGTCTCACTATCTGATTCTACGATCATATTTTTCTTTCGGATCTGTACTCCTTCATAAACTCTGGACGCCTCCAGTTCATATGGAAGATCTGCTTTTCGTCCAGTCTGCATACCATACAGATCTCTGATCTGTTTAATATGACCAGAGGTAAGGTCACTCTGATGTCCGCCTGTTACTTCTAATATCTCCCTGATCACATATGTCTGGATAATTGTTTCTTTTTTGAAAAACTCATGATCCAGGACATATCTGTCTTTTGCTTTCCTGTATCCTACTGCCATTTCTCCTGCCAGCTTCGTAAAATAGGCTTCTGCCTGTCCGAATATTTCTGACGCTTCTGCCATATGTGTAACTGCCCTTGGATTTACTTCCTGCTCAATGAGTGGCAGAATGTGACGTCGTATACGGTTTCTCGTATAATCATCTTCCATATTGCTGCTGTCCAGAACTGTCTGAATGCTGTTCTCCTCTACATAATTGACGATTTCACTCCGTTCTAAACACAAAAGAGGCCGGATAATTTCTCCGTTCAGTGGCTTCAGCGAGCAGAGGCCCCTGATCCCGGTTCCCCTGGCCAGGTGATGCAGCATAGTTTCCGCCATATCATTTTGGTTATGTGCAAGCGCCACACGTACCTGTTCCGGTATCGCCACTGCATTTTCTTTCTCTTTTTCAAAAGCGATTCGACGAACTTTGCGGCCGGCTTCTTCGGTTCCCATCTTCCAACTGAGAGCCAGAGCAGGAACATCATAATTATATACTGCACACGGGATCTTCCATTCACTGCATATTTTCTCCACCATCTGCTGGTCCCGCAGAGCTTCTTTTCCACGGATTCCGTGATTTACATGTACTACGCGGAGACGATAGCCAAATTCATCTCTGAGTTCATTCAATATATGAAGCATTGTCATCGAATCCGGACCGCCAGAAACACCAAGGATGATCTCTGAACAATTTTGCAGCATTCCTGTTTCAGTCATAAATCTTTTTACTTTCTGCAATGTATCTTTATACATCTTCTTTTCTCCTGTGTTTTTATTTTCTTACCACATTCGCTACAAGGACTGTCATATCATCCCTCGCATGATAATCGCTGTACCCGAGTGCCCGTTCCAAAATCCCCCTGCTGATCTCTCTGGGTGTTTCATCCTGAATATCCATAATGATCTCTTTCATCGTCTCTTCCTCACATTCAACAGGCAGCGCGTCCATCACACCATCGGTCATCATGATCAGATAATCTCCATGATACAATTTTCTGGATGCCGTGTCAAAATCAATCCTCTGTACCAGTCCCGCCGCAAGGCTTTCTGATGAAATAGCTTCCACCCAGTGGTCACGTTTGATAAATGTCGAAGCTGCACCTGCTTTTAGGAACTCACAGATTCCCGTATAGAGATCTACTGCACAGATATCTACCGTAGAGAACATTCCTTCCCTGCCTTTCAGAACAAGCGCAGAATTTACCATACGTGCCGCAGTCTCCTGAGAAAAGCCGGAATCCAGAAACTGTTCCAGAAGTTCCACTACAATCTCACTTTCTCTGCATGCGTCCATACCCGATCCCATTCCATCAGACAGACACATCACAAATCTTCCACCGTCTTCCTGTCTGCAGATATAATTATCCCCTGATACTTTTTCATTTTCTCTTGTAAGTCTGGATACTCCGTATAACATCTGATAACTGACATCTTCTACAAAATGAATCGTATGAAATTCCCCATTTACAATACACCGGCTTCCCTGCACAGACGTCATATTACTTTCGCATAACTCTGAGAGCATCTGTGCGACCTCTGTTACAGAAACACACTGTCCGCTCCTGGCACGCAGAGTAAGAAAAATCTGTCTGCGCCCTTCAACTTTGTCCATCACCCACGCAGCTTTCAAAATCACATGTTTTCTTCGCAGATTCTTTTTCAGTTCTTCCTGAAATTCCGGTTCTGCTGCCGAAATATCATACAGATCATTTGCTACTGTCTCCATAATGGCCGCTGTCTCTGTCAGCTGCTGAGCCACTGCCAGCCGACTTTCGATCATACGATTCATCCATATAAGATTCTGTTTTTCCTGTCGAAACTGTTCGCGTACTTCTTCCAGATATTGCAATGATTTTCCGCATACGTTCCCCCATTGCATACGAAGTTTCTCAAGTTCTCCTTCATCATCTTTTTCGAGAGCACGTACCAGTGCTTCTCCCCCCTGACACATTGTTTCTGCCTGACTTCCCCAGCAGATTTCCCGATGATAGCAGTTACTGCACAGACGATCATTCGCATCCGTCAGAATACGCTCAATCTGCCCACTACTCAGGTATTCCTTTTTGTACGGCATTCCATAAAATGTATCCGCAAGTTTCTGAAAAGCTGCCGCATAGCGTTCCACTTTTTCTTTCTGAGGATGATCTTCTCCAATCGGAAATATTTCTTCTTTTTTCGACATTCTCCCCGTCAAAATAGTTTTTGCCATGTCTCGCAATATCAGCAGTACGCTGATCACGAGCATGGCAATTATCCATTCCTGCATATATCCCCCTCCCCTGATACTTCCCGGTAAGTATTACAATACTTTCACTAGAAAAATATTATAAGAGGGTTCTTTTAAAATATCTGTCAAATAAAGGAGATTGTTCCAGAAAACTTTTCTGCAAAATCTCCTTTATTTCTCTTCTTCAAATACAATCTCATTTCCTTTGACCAGACCAAGCTTATCTCTGGCAACTTCGGCTATATATTCATCCGTCTGCATGTACTCTTTCTGTTCATCTATTTCCTGTGTACGTTCCTGCTCACCTGCAATAGAATCTTCCAGCGCTGATGCCTTTGCATCGTATACAGCAATCCTCGCCTTAAGTGTCTGACTCTGATAAGTCAGTCCACCCAACAGAAGCAGAACAACAATAGCAATTGCTGCCATTCCAAGGTAGTTATTCGCTATTCTTTTTTTATTTTTTTTCTTTTTTGACTTTTTCAAAGCGTCTGCCCCTTCTATTACACCATAAACGTCTTTTCGTATGTCTATATGAAGAAATATTACATCTTTTTACCAGAAATAGCAACCTATTTAACACAAAATTTGCAAAAATTCCACCAAAAGCAACACCTGCCAGCATAAAAAAACGGATTCTGCCATAATTGCACTGATATAAAGCGGTAAAAAGCAGCAAACCAGCCAATAACCAGTACAAAATATCCACTGTACTGTTCCACATTCTGTCGCAGAACAAACGTCTTTTCAGCATATCGGTCAGCCTGTAAACAACAAGCATCCCTACTCCTGTTTCGAAAGCGCGAAAAAAAAGCAGTATTTCCAATCTGATATAACTGCTCATCTTACCGGAACATCCTTTTCAGCAAAGGTTCTTCTTTTTTCTGCGCATTCTTTGTCAGATAAGAAACACTGTTTACTTTTCCTTCAATCTCAGCCTCTCCCTTTTCGAGGTCAAGGCTTTTTACATGAAGCTGCTCTCCTTTGATCTGCACTTTCCCGGCCTCAGTCTGAAGCAATATCTCATTTTCATTAAACGAATGAATATCCTGAACACCTGTCAGTTTTCCATATTTACGCTCTTTTAACGTCAGACCGTGCACCTTGCCTGTCTTTTTTTCTTCCAACCCCACAGCTCCCATCCTGCATTTACTGTTAATCTATGTGAGAGCCCTGTCCAATAGACACAAAAACGATCAAAGATAGCGAAAAAGATTCTCTGCGTCTTCTTTACGAACCGTTTCTTTGATATCCAGCACCTCAACCTTTACGTTTTTGCTTCCAAACTGGATTTCAATCGTATCACCGGCTTTTACCTGTGCTGACGCCTTGGCCGGGCGGTCATTGACCAGCACTCGTCCGGCATCACATGCCTCGTTCGCAACCGTTCTTCTCTTGATCAGACGTGAGATTTTTAAATATTTATCAAGTCTCATATATACCTCCGGAAAAACAAAAGGGGGAACATATCTGTCCCCCCTAAAAGCACGATTTACTTATTCGTTTACCATATCTTTCAGAGCTTTACCAGCTTTGAATTTCGGAGCTTTAGAAGCTGCGATCTTCATTGTTTCACCAGTCTGAGGATTTCTTCCTTCTCTTGCTGCTCTTTCACTTACTTCAAATGTACCAAAACCAACTAACTGGATTTTTCCACCTTTTTTTAATTCGGATGCTACAACATCAGTGAAAGATTTTAATACAGCCTCTACATCTTTTTTGGAAAGGTTTGTTTCTTTCGCCATTGCTGCTACTAATTCTGTTTTATTCATGGTGTTCCTCCTCTAAATAACCTCATTCTTATTTATTGCGTAATGCTTCCTTGGCATATGCACGCTATTTACTATATATAAACCTTTTATGTCAAATTGTCAAGGCTTTTCGGCTTTTTCAGGCTCTTCTTCTGTCGCTTTTTCCAATTGTTTCAACTCTTCCCACGAAAGCCCGGCCAGCTGTTTATCCTCCGGTGAAAAGATCTTCGGATGCCGGAATTTCATTTTGGATGAAACGTCTCGGATCACATCCTCAACGGTGAAAAATCCCTCTTCTTCCGCGATCACACTGTGAAGAGCCACCTGAAACAGCACATCTCCCAGTTCCTCACAAAGATTTGTGCTGTCATTTTCTTTTGAAAGACGGTCGATTCCTTCCAGTACCTCATTGCTTTCTTCCAGCAGATATTTTTTCAGGCTTTCATGCGTCTGTACACTGTCCCACGGACAATTTCGGCGTATTTTCCTGACAATTTCCATAAAATCATCAAATTCCCGCATATGCAAGTTTACATCATGGAGTCAACCATATCCAGAACAGCTTTGCCCATGACTGCTGATTTTTCATCCGCATCTGCCAGAGATGTACCTTTTACTCCGTAGTAGAACTTAACTTTTGGTTCTGTACCAGACGGACGAACACATACCCAGGCATCATTTGTCAGTTCATAATAAAGGACATTGGAATTCGGAAGTCCTGTCGGTGTAACTTCGCCTGTTTCCAGATTTTTGATCGTGTCTGCTTTGTAATCTCTTACAGCAACCACTTTGTGTCCTGCAAATTCTGCCGGCGGATTCTGGCGAAGTGAATTCATGATATCCTGAATCTTCTGCAGACCTTCAATACCTTTCATAGTTACAGATTTGATATCATCTTTGTAATATCCAAACTGTTCATACATCTCGATCATTGCATCCCACAGAGTCTTACCCTGCGTCTTATAATATGCTGCCGCTTCGCAAAGTGCCATTGTTGCAACGATTGCATCCTTATCTCGTGCATATGTACCGATCAGGCAGCCATAGCTCTCTTCAAATCCAAAGAGATAAGATCCTTTTCCGCTCTTTTCAAATCCAAGGATCTGCTGTCCGATAAACTTAAATCCTGTAAGGACCTCGATCAGTTTTACACCATAACCCTTGGCGATTGCATCAGCAAGATTGGTTGTAACAATTGTCTTGATCAGTGCACCGTCCTCCGGAAGGCTTCCGTTTACGGCTTTGCGCTGGCTGATCTCATAGTTTGCAAGAAGGCATCCGGACATGTTTCCTGTCAGGTCATGATATTCTCCGTTTTTGTCTTTGACACGAACGCCAAGACGGTCTGCATCCGGATCTGTTGCAAGAACAAGATCTGCATCTACTTCTTTTGCAAGTTTCAGACCAAGTTCAAAAGCTTCTGCTGCTTCCGGATTCGGATAACTTACTGTTGGGAAATCTCCATCCGGAAGTTCCTGTTCTTTGACAACATAAACGTTCTCAAATCCAAGTTCTTTGAGGATTCTTCTTGCAGGAATGTTACCAGTTCCATGAAGTGGTGTGTACACGATCTTCAGATTCTTTCCTTCTGCCTGGATAGCATCCATATGAATAACCTGTTTCTTCAGTTCTGCCATGTATGCATCGTCCACTTCTTTGCCGATCACCTCGAAAAGTCCTGCTTTTTCGGCTTCAGCCTTGTCCATAGTCTTAACAGTATTCCAATCGGAAATTGCCTTAACTTCTCCCATGATTCCGCTGTCATGTGGCGGTGTGATCTGTGCACCGTCCTCCCAGTATACTTTGTATCCATTGTATTCCGGTGGGTTATGGCTTGCAGTTACATTGATACCGGCAACACATCCCAGATGACGTACCGCGAAAGAAAGCTCCGGTGTAGGTCTTAATGCCTCAAAGATATACGCTTTAATTCCGTTTGCTGCAAGACAAAGAGCTGCTTCCTGTGCAAATTCCGGTGACATATGGCGGGAATCATATGCGATTGCAACACCCTGGGATTTCTTGTCTACTTTTGCGATATAATTTGCAAGCCCCTGTGTTGCTCTTCTGACAACATAGATGTTCATACGATTGGTTCCGGCTCCAATGATTCCACGAAGACCAGCTGTACCAAACTCCAGATCCATATAAAAACGTTCTTTTATCTCATTTTCATCCTCTGCAATACTTTTCAATTCCTCTTTTGTTGCTTCGTCGAAGTATGGGTTTGCAATCCACTGCTCATAAACCTCTTTGTAATCCATACTAAAATACCTCCCTGTACAATGTATTTCCGACAGTTTCACTACTGTCTTTGATAGTTCTATATTATACACCTCTTCAGAAGAAAAAGGAAGCACAATATCGTTTCCACGCCTCCCGCTGTCGTATCAGATTTTGCAGTTTTTCTGTATTTTTCACAGAAATCCAGGTTTTGCGATGCGTATAATAATAATTTGCAAGTTTCCAGTATTTTTCAGGATAACTGAATCGAATCTTAAGATTTGTCCATTCTTCTTTGCTCACGGGTTTTATCTCATGATATGCTTTCAGCATTTCTTTTCCAAAGCGGACATCCCAGTTATATTTCTCGAGAATTTTTCTCATAAAGCGATACAGATCAGCCATCTGCGTATCAAATCCCCAATGTTCAAAGTTTGTAACTGCAGTTCCACTTTTTAAGATCAAAACATTATGCTGGTTATATTCTCCGTGGCAGACTTCACCCTCCGTTTCTGCTTTCTGGCGCAGCTCCTGATAACCGGACTCTCTTAATGCCGCATACGCCTCTTCTCCGTCTCTCAGGAAATCTTCTACTGTTGCCAGATATATTTTTTCAAAAGGATTGGATGCTCCCCGTTTTCTGATAAAACTGCGGATTTTTTTTAATTCCTGATTATGCCGCAGATATCCATTTTCCAATGACGGTTCTATATAATATTCTACAGTCGGTATATGCATGCGCTGATGCAGTTCTGCCATGGTTCGAATACTTTTGAAAATGTCTTCTTTGGAACGTGTATCGCATTCTCTGCCCTCATACCAGTACTGCATTGTATATGGAATGCCGTCACGGTCGCGGCTGACCAGGTTTTCTTCCTTATTTTGAATATAGCAGTCCACCTTGCCGCCCTGACTCTGGATCTGCAGAAGCAATTCCTGTTGTTTCTGTAGTTTTTTTTCTGTTCCTTTGAATTCTTTTACGATGACAAGTCCTTTTTCTGTATGGCACAGAAGTCCGCCACGTGTCCGGGCTGTAGATTCGGCGGTAAGGCCATACTGCTCCAGTGTGCTGAGTCCATAATCATACAAATAAAAATCCCCCTCTTGATTTTGTACCTTCTATCTTATGTAGGGGAAATCCAGAAAATGTATGATCCATTAATTAATATTCTCTTTCCTTGCAGGAATTTCGACATACAAATGTACTGTCTAAATTTTTAATATTTTTCTTTATTTATAAATTCCATTAACTTCTCTTTTGTATTATCGGAAGGTTCTTCGAGCACATGTTCCAGCATCTCCTTCAACACCTCTCCGAGTTCCGGTCCTGGCTTATATCCGGCCTGGATCAAATCTCTTCCTGTCACGGCAAGTGTCTTTAACGAAACGCATTGTTTCTCCTCTACCACCTTATGATAACACTCTGCCACCCCTTTCAGTCGGGCAGATTTTTCCTCTCGGCGATACTCACTCTGGGCAAGCATATCCGCCTCCTGTACTTCGAGATACATCGGAAACAGATCTTCTCCGATCCGGTTCACCGCACGTCTTACCGAACGCATTTCCGGCATCGGGCGGTCGTCATGATATTTGATCAGTCTGGAGACTTTACTGATCGTATCGTTGTCAAATTTCAGCCGGCGAAGAATGCTTTTGGTCATTTTTTCACCTTCCGGTGCATGCATCTTGAAATGATCACGCCCATTTTCATCGGTCTTTCGCATCACTGGCTTCGCAATATCATGAAGTAGCATCGTCAGCCGAAGGACTTTGTCCGGCCGCACCAGAAGCAGACTGTGAAGAATATGTTCTCCTACTGTATAACAATGATGCGGCGTATTCTGCTCAGTCTCCATACATGCATCAAACTCCGGTAGAAATTCTCTGGTAATTCCGGTTTCATAAGCCACTCGGAGATAATCCGGATGTGGTGACACCAGAAGCTTCACCAGCTCTGTCTGGATTCGCTCTGCACTGACACATTTCAGATTCGGTGCCAGTGCCTGAATACCAGCCTTCGTTTTTTCTTCAATTGTAAATCCCAACTGTGCGGAAAAGCGCACTGCACGCAGGATCCGAAGTGCATCTTCATGAAAACGCTCCATCGGATCACCGACACAGCGTACGATTTTATGCTCCATATCTTCCATTCCATGAAAAAGATCTACAAGACCTCTTTCCGGATGATATGCCATTGCATTGATCGTAAAATCTCTTCGTTTCAGATCTTCTTCCAGACTCGAAGTAAACATGACCTGCTTTGGATGGCGTCCATCTTCGTAATCTCCATCCACACGATACGTCGTTACTTCATAGCCTTCTTTATCCATTAATACGGTCACTGTTCCATGCTGCAATCCGGTATCCACCGTGCGCTGGAACAGTTCCTTCACCTGCTGCGGAGAAGCAGATGTGGTGATATCCCAGTCGTTGGGGTTGCGTCCCAGAATAGAATCTCTGACGCATCCACCGACAACATAAGCCTCATAACCGTTTTCCTCTAAAATGTGCAGTATTTTTTCCGCATTGGAAGGAATCGTTAATTTCATATTAGTATGCTCTTCCCCAGTAAACCATCTTCTTAGCCGGTTTTCCGCAGCATACGCAGACATCGCTCAAGTGTTCCTGTTCAAACGGCATACATCTGGATGTTGCCTGAACATCTTCTTTGATCTTGTCTTCGCATTCACGGTTTCCACACCACATAGCTTTTACAAAGCCAGGTTTGTTGTTGATGGTATCTTTGAATTCTTCATAATTCGTTGCAACATATGTGTGTGCATCACGATGTGCACGTGCGCGCTCCAGCATATCTTTCTGCATGGTATCCAGAACTTCCTGTACTTTGGCAGCAAGCTCTTCGAAAGAAACCACATATTTTTCTCTTGTATCACGACGACAGATAACAGCCTGTCCGTTCTCGATATCTTTCGGGCCACATTCGATACGAACCGGAATTCCTCTCATTTCCTGCTCAGCAAATTTGAATCCCGGGCTTCTGTCTGTGTCATCAACTTTAACACGGATGCCAGCTGCTTTGAGTGCTGCAAACAGTTCATCTGCCTTTTCCAGAACACCCTCTTTACGCTGCTGAATCGGAATGATAACAGCCTGTGTCGGAGCAATTCTCGGAGGCAGAACAAGTCCGCTGTTATCACCATGAACCATGATGATCGCACCGATCATACGTGTTGTCATACCCCAGGATGTCTGATGCACATATTTCAGTGTGTTATCTTTGTCTGTGTACTGGATGCCGAATGCTTTTGCAAATCCGTCACCAAAGTTATGGCTGGTACCGGACTGAAGTGCTTTTCCATCGTGCATCAGAGATTCAATTGTGTAAGTTGCTACTGCACCTGCAAATTTTTCTTTGTCTGTTTTCTGACCTTTGATTACCGGAATTGCCAGAACTTCTTCGCAGAAATCAGCATACAGATTCAGCATCTGGATCGTTCTTTCTTCTGCTTCTTCTGCTGTTGCGTGAGCAGTATGTCCCTCCTGCCACAGGAATTCTCTGGAACGAAGGAACGGACGGGTTGTCTTTTCCCAACGTACTACAGAACACCACTGATTATAGACCTTCGGCAGATCTCTGTGGGACTGGATGTCTTTCTGATAAAAATCGCAGAACAGAGTCTCAGAAGTCGGACGAACGCAGAGACGTTCCTGCAGTTCATTCAGTCCACCATGTGTTACCCACGCTACTTCCGGTGCAAATCCTTCTACGTGATCTTTTTCTTTCTGCAGAAGAGATTCCGGAATAAACATCGGCATGTACACATTCTGTACACCTGTTTCTTTGAATCTGCGGTCCAGTTCATGCTGGATATTTTCCCAGATCGCATAACCTGCCGGTTTGATTGCCATGCATCCTTTTACACTTGTGTAGCCGCACAGTTCCGCTTTTTTGACAACGTCTGTATACCACTGTGCAAAATCTTCTTCCATGGAAGTGATCGCTTCAACTAATTTCTTTGCCATCGTTCTTTTCTCCTTTTTTAATATGATCTGTTTTTGAAATGATCTTGCGCCGGGTCAAAAGAAAATAAAAAAGCCCTCCTGATCCCGGTAAAGGGACCGAAGGACTTCGGCGGTACCACCCTAATTAACAATCCCATATGGAATCGTTCTCTCTAGATCCTTTAACGCAGGAAACACGCCATGCTTCAATCACATGGAGCTCAGAGGCCGGTTCCATGATTCACGCACAGAATCCTCACACCATATGGATTCCTCTCTGAGATTGCTCCTCATGTACTATTCTCTTCATCGCTCATATTCTTATTTAAGATTGTGCAGATATAAAAAAATATCCGAACTTTCTTTATTTTAAATAAAATCTCTCCAGGTGTCAACCCCTCTCATCACAAAGAATTCCACCTTTTTCCTGCATTTTACACAGAAAGCGTGATTGCTTTACCGGAGCGATTGTATTTATAATAGCGCACTCCGGCCGCATCCAGCATTCTCTTGGAAGCAATGACAGACGGCGTATGTTCATATTTGTCACAGTCATACACGATTGTCTTGATTCCGGCCTGGATGATTGCCTTGGCACACTCGTTGCACGGAAACAGAGAAACATAAAGCTTTGCTCCTTCCAGACTGCCACCACGATAATTCAGGATTGCATTCAGTTCGCTGTGCGTCACATACAGATATTTCGTATCCAGTGGATCCCCTTCCCGTGCCCACGGGAACTCATCATCGGAACAGCCCTTCGGAAAGCCATTGTATCCCATGGAAAGAATCTTGTTATCATTGCTAACAATACAGGCACCCACCTGTGAATTCGGATCCTTGGAACGCATTCCGGAGAGCATTGCCACTCCCATAAAATACTCGTCCCAGGAAATATAATCCTCACGTTTTTTGATATGTACAGCCACCGTAAAAACCTCCCCTGTTTTTAGATTTCCGGATAAGCGTCTGTGATATCTGTATCCTCTTCGATCTGTTTGATTCTGCGGATATGACGTTCTTCCTCTGAGAACGGTGTATTCAGGAATGTATCCACGATCTTGACTGCCAGTCCAGGTCCGACTACTCTGCCGCCCATTGCAAGAATATTGGCATTGTTATGAAGTCTTGTTGCCTCTGCACTGAAGCAGTCGGAACAAAGAGCTGCACGAATACCTTTGAATTTATTTGCTGTGATAGAAATACCGATGCCTGTTCCACAGATCAGAATACCTTTTTCACAGTCACCATTCTGAATCGCAATGGCTACTCTTTTGGCATAGATCGGATAATCCGTAGAATCTGTACTGTCACATCCGAAATCTTTATATTCGATATTATTCTCCTCTAAATATTTAATAATCTCCTGTTTCAGTTCATAACCGCCATGGTCACATCCTAATGCTATCATTTCTTTTCCTCCTGTGCATTTATGATTTTATGTCCTGCCGCCTTTAGAAGACGGTTCATAATAGCCTGCCCCATTTTCGGCGTATAAAACGCCTCCGAATAGATCACATCCACTCTGTCATCATCAAAATCTCTCAGGACTTCATACAGATGATGTGCGATTGTCTCTTCTTCTTCTCTGCTTCCGATACTTAACACATCAGCATGTGCATACCGTTCTTTCGTCTCATCCGTTGCAATGACTCCAACTTTCATACCTTTGCACACTGCCTCTTCTGTCAGACGATTGATGCAGCTGACAACCTCTTCTTCCGCACCCTCTACGATGGAAAGATCCGCTTTCGGCGCATAATGACGATATTTCATTCCCGGTGCTTTCGGATGTACACTGCTGTCTGTGATCAGAAGTCCCTTATCCATCCGTACGTCTCCGAGTGTCTCCTGAAGCATTTCCAGTGAAATATATCCCGGACGCAGAACAACCGGAATCTCCTCCGTAAAATCAACGATTGTAGATTCCAGTCCGATTCCCACCTGTCCACCATCAATGATCATATCAATGGCATCGCCAAGATCTTCTTCCACATGTTCTGCCATCGTCGGACTTGGCCTGCCTGACGTATTGGCACTCGGTGCTGCCACAAAACCGCCGCCAGCCTTGATCAGTTCCTGTGCAATCCTGTCACTTGGGAACCGAACCGCAACACTGTCCAGACCACCGGTAGTCTCCCGTGGCACGATATCCGCTTTCGGGAGGATCATGGTAAGCGGCCCTGGCCAGTACTTCTCAGCAAGGATCTTTGCTCCCTCAGGTATCTCTGTCGTAATCTTCTCTAACTGCTCCAGCTCTGCGATGTGTACGATCAGCGGATTATCTGACGGTCTTCCTTTCGCTGCGTATATTTTCATGGAAGCCTGCGGATCCAGTGCATTTCCACCAAGTCCATATACTGTCTCGGTAGGAAACGCGACCAATCCACCCGCCTTCAAAATGTCTCCTGCCTTTTTTATGGCATCCATATCCAGGTTCTCACCCGTCATAGCCACAACTTCAGCTCTCATAATAATAAGTCCTCTCCTTGAATTCTATTGAGTACAATCTCCCACTAATGCTAATATATTATAAAATAATTCCCTGAATTATACAATAGGAAAACTCCCCGGATACCGGGGAGTTCCAAATACAATGCCTTAGGATCATTTTATATGATGTCGAGTCAAAGCCCCCGACTATGATACTTGCTCACTGACGAATATAAATTCCCTGTGCTTCAATAAAATCATCCAGTTCCTGGAGACCATCCTGTGCCCAGGTATCTGACATCTGGAATTCTTCCGGGAAGAACATTTCCGTTGCAATCCGGATTCCGGTCTCCGTCTTAAAGATTTTCTTCACACTCTTTTTAATCGATTCCGTCTCCAGGTGATCTTCAAAATAATTCACCAGAAAATCAGCCTCCACAAGAATCTGATAATCCATTCCATCAATATCCGTGTATGTATGATGGTGTCCGACAAGATAGGATACCCTTTCGATCACATCCTGCTCAAACCCAAGACTCTTCAGCATTTTCTCTGCCTCTGCCGGACCTTCCTGCTCCTGGAGTTTACCGTCACATCTGCCAAATTTAGCCTCCGCCGGACGGATTCCAATATCATGTACATAAGCTGCCGCTTCCAGAATATAGAGCAGCTTCTCATCCAGATGCTCTTCCTCCCCGATCAGCTTAGCAAAGCTGTGCACCTTCACGAAATGCTGGATTCTCGCCGGGTCATCTCTGTAAAACTCAATCATTTTCCTGTAAAGATTGTTTAATCTGCTCATGAAAATTCCTCCCGTCCGGCTATGATGTTTTTTATTATAGTCTAATTTGGGCGATTATACAAGACGGACATTAGAAAATGCAGGAGCATCGCCCCTGCATTCATCTCATTTATTTCACTTTTACGATATAGGTCTGCCACTCATCATCCTGATAAACGACTTCTCCCATACTCTTCAGCATATCGTTATTCAACTGGGCACCGTACTTCTTTCGCTCACACGATCCCACAAAAATATACGATATATCATACTCTTCCAACAGGGACTTCACATGTGCTTCATCTGTCGAAGTATAAATGTTCTCGACATCTGCGATCTTGGCATTGATGTCAGCAAGATCTCCTCTCCATAGCCACTCATGCACGTACCATCCCATGATCGTCGGGAGACCGGTCATGGCGGATACCCGTTCGTATTCGGAATAACTGTCACCGTTTGCTTCAAGCACCACTTCTACATCTTTGACATTTTCTTTGAGCCACTTGATTCCGCCGACATCTTCCGAGAAATCGGTCTCAAGAAAGGCAGTTGCATTCAGTCCTTTATATTCAGACGGTTTCCATACTTCACCGAACCAGGCATGTACACTGTTTCCGAAATAACCACAGGTCCATACAAAGAGAATCAATCCGATCACTGCCAGGGCTTTGAGTATCTTATTCTTTCCTATGATCAGCAGACGGAAGATTGCGTAGATCATAGTCATCCCAAACATAATATATGCCTGATAGGTCAGCTTAAACATCGTATTGGCACGGGCATTTCCGTTTTCATAAATATCACGTACATAGACGAGTTCCGGAATCAGCACCAGACCGATCGCACAGAGTCCCATAACCACAGCAAAAAGATCCGGAAGTGTAACTGATTTCAAAAGCCGATACAGAGATCTGTTTTCTGCCACTTTTAATTTCTCAACAAGTAGAGAAATGATAAACAATACAGTCAGTATCGTCGGCAGGCCCCAGAGCACCAGAAGCTGATGCGGAAGGGAATGATGCTGGGCAAGTGCGATTCCCTGTACCATATTACTGCTGTCAAACTGCATCGTAAACGGAAGGATGATCAGTGTTGCCAGTATCAGTATCTCCGCTGCCTGTGCCGCTGTCACGGCAAGGATCCATTTTACCTTTCCTTCCTGTCCGATAATATTCATGATCAGGATCACTCCACAGCTCACTGTATAATAAATGACAAAATCCCAGTAGTTTGTCCAGTGGAACATTCCCAGAAGGGCTGCAGCTGCCAGGAGCTGTGGCATCAGAAGCTGTCTGCACCAGAATTCTTTTTTCTCTGTATTCTCGAGTGTGATCTTTGTTGTTCTTACCTTTTTCATCCAGGCATAAAGCAATGCAAGGATCAACAGAACAAACATGATATCCACAACATGTGCATGCAGATCTCCAAGTACGAAGGAATAACATGGAAATTCATGAATCGTTTTGTCAGCTACATCCGGGTTGAATCCGATATATCTGGTCGCATCTGGGAACCAGTAACTGCTGACTTCCTCTCCTTTCAATTTCTGGATCCATGGAATCACGCATGCATAAACAACATAGTGCATATTTCCGGCCACGGAAACTGCGATTCCGGCCAGAAATCCTGTTACAGACGGCAACTTTTTCTTCCATCCGCTGATGTTTCTGCCCAGTCGGTCTTTCACCATCTGATGCACGAGTGAGAATGGCATAATAAAGGCAAGCCCTGCCACAAAAGTACGCATCAGGTTGTAGGTCAGTTCTACTTTCGTGCCTGACAGCTTTGTCAGAAATACTGCAAAATACTGTCCGCCATAATAGTAATTGATCTTGCCCTCAGAATACCAGAGATCTGTTGCCGGAAGTGTTTTGCTTCGCATCATTGCTTCCATGAAACCATAATCCATAAATTTCTCTGTTCCATAAGCTGCCGGATGGAATCCTGCAAAATATGTCCACATAAGAAAGAATGCAAAGAAAAGAAGCTCTTCCGCATATACCAGATCAAGATGTGCAAAAGGAATACACTCGAATCCGTCTTTCTGCTCTTTTCGGTATAATAATATAGAAAGAACAGTGCAGATAACAGTCACCGCCACGCAGGTAACTGCTGTAAATTTCAATATCTTCACAGTTACCAGAAACCATGTCAGAAAACCGGTGATCGCGATTGCGGTTACTTTTGAAAAAATCCATCCCTTATCATCAAAACGTCGAAACAGTCTTCCTGTCAATGGCATAGCTGCCACTCCCAGCACCAGTGCCAGAAGATACCAGGTCCAGAAAGTCCATACATCGCCCTGCAGCAGATATGCTGACAATGCAACTAATACTGCTGCCGGTATGATCATCATGATTAATTTTTTTATTTTATCAGGTTTCATAAATTCTTATTCTCCCGTCCTCTGTTTCATATACCAGTTTGTACACACTGGCAATTGTTTCTTCTCTGCAGTACTGCTGTTCGTATTCCATTCCTTCTTCATACAGAATGTAGGTGATTTTTTCCTGCTTTACAAGTTTCTTCAGTTCTTCTTTGTTTATTGTACTGTAAATAGTCTTTGCCTGTGCTGCGCGATAATAAGTATCATATCCCGCCGACCACGCATAATATGGCCATCCCATATACATCATGACTCCCGACATCGTTACCTCATTGATGCTGTATTCCGGAGTCAGGATCAGATCTTCATGCGTCAGATGTTCTTCCAGCCAGTCTGTCAGATCACTGTTCATATTCACGCTGACTCTGTGCCCTGGGCCATTATTTCGTATGATCACAACAAAATCATAAATACCGGTAATGGTCAGACAGACGGCAAGTAGTACCGCTACGATTCTGTGAAGTATCTTTTTCTGAAACAGTTGCATAAGTGCCCATGCCCAGAAAATTGCGGTAAATGCATAGGAGATCATAATATATTTATGATTCACTGCAATATCTGGAGTGAGCGATACAAAAAATGCAAATGCAGCCGGAAACAGGAAACTTATAAGAGCCGCTCTCTGCTGTCGTTTTTTCAACAAGAACACCAGCACAACTGCGCCGACAAAGAAAATCCCACTCATCTGGATCAGGTACCACAGTACTCCCCACAGGGTTTTATCATCGGAAAGAAATCCCCAGTAAAGAGAAGGGCTTACTGCTTCCCCCCAGATAAAGATTCTGGTCTGAAGCACCGAAAAGATCACGGATGTGGCTGCAAGGATCAGATAATCCAGCTTCCCGTCTGAAAAAACAGCAAAGCCCAGCAGGATCAGCAGGCCACCGATCACCGCTGCTCCATTCCAGAACGATGTCAATCCCAGGAACATCCCTGCCATCAGTGCATTTTCCGGGCAGATACATCTCCACGCCTTTTTTGTAAAAAATCGGTTACGAAGCCAGACAATGCCTTTTTCTTCCTCGGCACAGCCGATATCCAGCCAGTCCATAAATAACCAGATGACAAGAGAAACGATCAGAAGTCCAAATGCCAGATGCCTCTGATTCAGATATACATTAAAATTCCATAATCCCCAGTTTTCATTGGTTGTATATCCGATAAATGTTGTATTGTCCCTCAGCGTTGCCCACAGGTCTTTTGCCTGCAGATGTTCTGTCACAAAATGAAAAAATGAAAGTGAACTGCGGAAGAAAAAAAGTACCAATGTCAGAATTCCGGCTGCCAGGCTTGCTGTCAGTCGTTTTGCAATGCTGTAAAGCAGCATCAGAAATCCCAGCAGCGCCAGAACACTTTCTATGTTATATGCAAAATCCAGTCTGATCCCGAGAAATTCCAGATTTCCGACAAGAAACTGAAACATAAAATGATATTTGACATCCTGTCCTCCGAAATGCGGGTACTCTGTCGGGAAGTTATTGCCCTTTGAGAAAGAGCGCATCATCGCTGTATGTGGTGCATAATCCCCGTATACGGAAAACCCACTGTACAGTTCGCCATTTCTTATATAAAAAACATAAAACATGATCCACGTCAGAAATACCAACAGGAATCCAAATAAAATACACTCTTTTCGAAATGCTCTGCTGTCACTGATCAGCTTCCTGTCTGCCACGGTCCATACAGTTCCTGTTTTTCGATATCGTTTCCAATAAAGCAAAACCAGAACAACTGCCGTTATGATCAGAACAGCTGTATTTCCATAGATCAGTGGTTTCTTAGCACCTGCTTCGCTGGCCGCCCAGGAGATCATGTACGTTGTCCATCCAAATACCAGTGTTCCCATTCCAAAAGCGGCTGCCGCCAGAACCCATATCTGATTGCAGAAAGCTTTGTTCTGTCCGTTCCTGCTGCCTGCTTCCTGAGCATTTTTTCCTGTAAACAGAAGAATTTCTGCCAGTTCTTTACCAGCCAGCAGGCTCAGTACTATATATATGATACCAAACATTATCCACCTCGTCATTAAATCTCGTACAGAATATATTACACTTTATACCTGCCAGAGCCTGTAAAATCGTTTTTCTCTGCTCATACGGATTTAGTATAACAAAGGAACTTTCATATGGCAAACAAACTTCCTGATTTTCACAATATTTACACTTTTTAGCTGTAACTTTTCCGGTTATCCACATGCAGATATGTATCAATTCCATCTGCCACTGCAGCCGCTACTCTTTGCTGATACAATTCTGTCTGCAATTTTCTGGCCTCTTCGGGATTGGTCAGGAAACCACATTCTACGATCACAAGCGTTCCGGGACTTCTTTTGAGCAGATAATAACTGGTATTTCCCTTGATTTCTCTTGGTCGGTCTATTTCCAGCTTTTCATTCAGGCTGCTTTGTACTGCCTCTGCAAGCTTCTTTCCTTCTACAGAACTTTCATAATAAAAAACCTGCGGTCCATGCACAGATGCATCCTGCTGATAGCTGTTCTGGTGAATACTTACCGACAGCACCGGTGACTTTTCGCCGATCATTGCTATGCGACGCTGCATATCCTGTGCTTTTTTATTATTTGCTGATGCATCATAAAGTCCTTTATCTGTTTCTCTTGTCATTGCCACAGAATAGCCCCTTGTTTCAAGCTCACTTTTCAGCAGAAGTGATATCGCCAAGTTGATTCCTTTCTCTTCCAGTCCATCTACACCGATCATCCCAGGATCATCCTCCCCATGTCCGGGATCTATAAGAATCAGTTTCGGAAAATTCATCTGTACTGAAACAACAGCAGCCTGTCTGGACAGCAGGTAAAAACTTACCAGCAGCAGACAGGCCATGACCATTTCCATTCTGTATTTTCTGAATTTTTTCATGCATGCACACCTCGCTGCATATTCCTTCTATGTATATGCAGCGGTATGGCTTCTTACTACCTTACTCATACTTTACGATTTCTTTTTTCAGACGTTTCATAATCCGTTTCTCCAGTCTGGAAATATAGGACTGAGAGATTCCAAGAAGATCTGCGACTTCTTTCTGCGTCTTCTCTTTTCCGTCGGCATTGTTCAGTCCAAAACGCAGCCGTATGATCGTCTGTTCTCTTGGTGACAGTTTGTTGATTGCTTTTCCCAGAAGTGTGATTTCCACTTCATCCTCCAGTTTCCTGGAGATTACATCATCATCAGTTCCAAGAATATCCGAAAGAAGCAGTTCATTGCCATCCCAGTCCACATTCAATGGTTCATCAATAGATACTTCCATTCTCGTCTTACTGTTTCGCCGCAGATACATCAGAATCTCATTTTCAATACAACGTGATGCATATGTCGCCAGTTTGATATTCTTTACCGGGTTGAATGTATTGATAGCCTTGATCAGACCGATCGTCCCGATCGAGATCAGGTCTTCCACTCCAACTCCTGTGTTATCGAATTTTCTTGCAATATAAACGACGAGTCTGAGATTATGCTCAATCAGCAGGGATCTGGCTTCCTGCTCCTGGTCTGTTTTGAGTCTACTGATCACATATGCTTCTCTTTTTGGCTCCAGTGGTGCCGGAAGCACATCACTTCCTCCGATATAATAAAGTTCTCTCGATCTTGAAAGAACTAATTTCTGAAAAACCTGAAACGGACGATAATCCACTCCTGCTGCCGATCTGCTCATATCCTGCCCCTCCTAATGCAATAATCTGGAATTCAATATCACTTTGTATTCCTTTCCCAAAGCAAAAGGTTCTGAAGACAATGCAAACACCGGTCCGGATACATGGATCCGCTCTCCCGGAATCTGAATACAAAGATCCTCTAATGTCACTGCCAGAATCAGCTGCACTTCCCGTCCTACGGTCTGGAAGGACAGATAGTGCGGTTTCAGGTCAGCGATCTCTGTACTTTCAATCTCCTCCGGTCTTTCTTTAAGATGCAGCAGCCTGTCTGTCAGCTCCTCACTCAGAAGACTTCGAAGTATTTCCGGATCTGCCACCGAAACTGGTGCTCCAGTCACTGTATCACACAGACGGTTTCCTGTATCATACAGACCATACGTCTCCTGCAGCTGTCCGTGATATTTCAGGGCAACCGGATAGATATGTTCTCTGGATTCTTTTATTTGTTCCATCAGGCAGATCATCAGACTTAACCCTCCATAAGTCACAGCCGCACACGATAAAAAAAACACAGCCGTCACTCTTCTGTTTTCTGATACCGCCATCCAGAAACCACCGGTCAGAAATGTCATTCCAAAGAAAAACAGTGCGGCTCCGGTCATGTGCTTCACATCCTGGATCTCATATGCGATCCATATCATGAACACAGCACAGACTACTCGAAGAACTATGGTCAGTACCCCTGTTTTTCCTGGTCGTACATAAAGATTCAGACACGCAAAAAGAGCTCCGACCGCTGCCGCTGCCAGACATCTTCGTCTGCTGTTCTTTCTCCTCAGAACAATTCCTGTAAGTCTCAGAAGAATATAGTCCATCAGAAGATTCGCAGCAAACACAATATCTATGTACACTTCCTGATGCATACAAAAAGCCCCCTGCCGCCTATAGATCCTTCACTTTGGTAAGTGAACTCATTATAGGTGACAGAGGGCGCAGATTTTGTCAAAACAGCGTGTCGTATCCCAGGAACTTATCGACACAAAAAGAGGAAGGCATTTCGCCTCCCTCTGATAGGATCTTACACAGACCGATTATTTTTTCTCTTCCTCTACTTCGATCTTGCGGATTGTTTTATTTTTGATTTCTTCTTTGATTGCTGCAATGAATTCTCCGAGGTCTTTCATTCCTTCATCACCAAGGTAACGGCTTCTTACGGAAACCTTGCCCTCTTCCTCTTCTTTTGCACCAACTACAAGCATGTACGGTACTCTTTCCAGACGTGCTTCACGGATCTTGTAGCCCATCTTTTCGGAACGTCTGTCAACGGAGCAGCGGATGCCTGCTTCTTTCATCTGTGCTTCTACTTTGTCAGCATAAGCGTTGAATTTCTCGGAGATCGGGATCACACGAACCTGCTCCGGACACAGCCATGTCGGGAACATTCCTGCGTATTTTTCGATCAGCCATGCAAGTGTTCTTTCATAGCATCCCATGGATGTACGATGAATGATACACGGACGTTTTTTGTCACCGTTTTCGTCGATGTAGTACATATCAAACTGTTCAGCAAGAAGTGCATCCCACTGGATTGTGATCATGGTATCTTCTTTGCCATATACGTTCTTTGCGTTGATGTCGACTTTTGGTCCGTAGAAAGCTGCTTCTCCGACATCCTCTGTGAATGGGATGTTCAGTTCTTCGAGCATCTGACGAATATCTTCTTCTGTCTCATTCCATACTTCCGGATCACCGATGTATTTTTCTCTGTTGTTCGGATCCCATTTGGACAGATGGTAGGTTACATCCTCCTCAACTCCAAGTACCTGCAGGCAGTACTGTGCAAGTGCGATACAGTCTTTGAATTCTTTTACCATCTGGTCTGGTCTTACGATCAGATGTCCCTCAGAGATTGTAAACTGACGAACTCGTGTCAGACCATGCATCTCACCGGAATCCTCGTTACGGAACAGTGTGGATGTCTCGCCGTAACGCAGCGGCAGATCACGGTAGCTGTGCTGTTCTGCTTTGTATACATAGTACTGGAACGGGCATGTCATCGGACGGAGAGCATATACTTCTTTGTCTTTCTCTTCGTCACCAAGAACGAACATTCCGTCTTTGTAATGATCCCAGTGTCCGGAGATCTTGTAGAGATCGCTCTTTGCCATCAGAGGAGTCTTGGTTCTTACATAGCCACGTTTTGTCTCCTCATCTTCAATCCATCTCTGCAGTTCCTGCATCATGATAACACCGTTTGGCATGATAAGCGGAAGTCCCTGTCCGATCACATCTACTGTTGTGAAGATTTTCATCTCACGGCCAAGTTTGTTGTGGTCACGTTTTTTAGCCTCTTCCATCTGCTCCAGATGTTCTTTGAGTTCATCCTTGGAAGCATAAGCTGTACCATAGATACGTGTCAGCATTGCGTTCTTTTCGCTTCCTCTCCAGTAAGCGCTGGAAGAAGAAAGAAGTTTGAATGCTTTTACGCCTTTTACGCTCATAAGGTGTGGTCCTGCGCAGAGGTCTGTCCAGTCACCCTGTGAATAGAAGGAGATTTCTTCGCCTTCCGGAAGGTCTTCGATCAGCTCAACTTTGTATGGTTCATTTTTCTCTTTGAAGAATGCGATCGCGTCTTCTCTTGATTTTGTGAAGCGCTCGATCTTTGCACCTTTTTTGATGATCTTCTTCATTTCTTTCTCGATTGCATCGAGGTCCTCACGGGAGAATGGTTCGTGAGCGAAGTCATAATAAAATCCTGTATCAATAGAAGGTCCGATAGCAACCTTGGCTTCCGGATATAAGTTCTGTACTGCCTGAGCAAGTACATGGGAAGCGGTATGACGAAGAACAGCAAGTCCTTTCTCGTCTTTGGCTGTGAGAATGTTCAGTTCGCAGTCGCTGTCGAGAACGGTACGAAGGTCTACAACCTCTCCGTTTACTTCTCCTGCACAGGCTGCACGTGCCAGTCCTTCGCTGATGTCATAAGCGATGTCGATGACTGATTTTGCTTCGGAATACTCTTTTTTGGATCCGTCTTTCAGTGTGATGATCATAATCTTTGAACTCCTTTTGTAATGAATAAAAATTGTAAGTTTTCCACAGGGACGAGTAAATAATTCTATAAAGTAAAAAAGTCCCTTACAATACATCTCTGTACTGTAAGGGACGAATGATCTACTCGCGGTTCCACCCTGCTTGCTGTATCTGTACCTCATCGGACAGACTCAGCCACTCTTATAAGATGATAACGGAATCACCGGACCGGATTAGGGCCACTCGGAGATGGTCTTCGACTGCTTCCCGCTGAAATACTCTCAGCAAATGTATTTCTCTCTGGAGCCTTCCACAGTTTACTCTTCTCTTCAACGTGTTTCTTTATTCTGTAACCCATTATATCCGCATGGTTTTAGTTTGTCAATGCCTATTTTCCATGTTGGTCAGACCAATTTGGTGTATCCGTTTAAACCTGATTATTTGAAGTACTCTACACCAGATTCGAAGATCTTGATATCCTGCTCGCCGTAGATGTTTACTGCCACTCCGTCGCCACGGCGCTCGCTGTGTGCCATCTTACCAAGGATACGTCCATCCGGGCTTGTGATACCTTCGATATTCATGTAGGAACCATTTACGTTCCATTCTTCGTCAGCACTTAATTTTCCGGTTGGAGTTACATACTGAGTTGCAACCTGTCCGTTTGCGAAAAGTTTTGCAAGCCATTCATCGTTGGCAACAAAACGTCCTTCACCGTGGGATGCAGGGTTGCAGTATACTCCGCCAAGCTGTGCTTTCTGAAGCCATGGAGACTTGTTGCTTACAACCTTGGTGTAAACCATCTTGGAGATATGACGTCCGATGGTGTTGAAGGTCAGTGTCGGGGAATCTGCTTTCTGTCCGCAGATCTCACCATATGGTACCAGACCGAGCTTGATCAGAGCCTGGAATCCATTACAAATACCAAGTGCAAGACCGTCTCTCTCGTTGACAAGCTTCATAACTGCTTCTTTGATCTTTGCGTTCTGGAATGCAGTAGCAAAGAATTTAGCAGAACCATCTGGTTCATCACCAGCGGAGAATCCGCCCGGGAACATGATGATCTGAGCCTGGTCGATTGCTTTTGTGAAGAGTTCCACGGAATCATGGATGTCTTCTGCTGTCAGGTTCTTGAATACTTTAACGTCAACCTCTGCTCCTGCACGTTCGAAAGCACGTGTGCTGTCGTATTCGCAGTTTGTTCCCGGGAATACAGGAATGAATACACGAGGTTTTGCAACTTTATGTTTGCATACATAAATGTTTTCTGCGTGATACAGTTCATCCTTTGCCTGTTTTTCGTTGTCTTCACCGGAAGCTGTCTTGAAGACTCTTTCGAGAGTTCCTTTCCATGCTTCTTCAGCTTCTTTTTCTGTAATCGCGGTATTGCCGTAGGAGAATTTACCGTCATCTGTAACTTCACCGATCAGTGTATAGGTAATGGAAAGTTCTCCAACTTTGTCTGCAGGAACTTCCATGATGATATCGCCAAATCCTGGTGCAAAGAAGTCTCTTGGATCCAGATTGTGTTCGATCTTCACTCCGAGTGCGTTACCGAATGCCATCTTGGAAACAGCAGCTGCAATACCATGACGATCCAGTGCGTAAGCGGAAACAACTTTGCCAGCCTGGATATCGTTGTGGAGTTTTTCGTACTGATCCATGATTCCAGCGTAATCCGGAAGATCGTACTGATCACGCGGTGCACGGAGCCATACAAGTTTGTTTCCTGCTTTTTTGAGTTCAGGAGTGATCACATCCTGGATCTTAGCTACATCAACTGCAAAGGAAACAAGTGTCGGAGGTACATCGATCTCGTTAAAGGTACCGGACATACTGTCTTTACCACCGATGGACGGAAGGCCAAATCCCATCTGTGCCGCATAAGCACCAAGGAGTGCAGAGAATGGCTGACTCCATCTCTTTGGATCTTCGGTCATACGACGGAAGTATTCCTGGAATGTGAAGCGGATCTTCTTGTAATCACCACCTGTAGCTACGATTCTTGCTACAGATTCTGTTACTGCATAAGCAGCTCCGTGATATGGACTCCAGGAAGAGAGATATGGATCAAAGCCGTAACTCATCATGGTAACTGTATCAGTTTTTCCGTTCTGTACCGGAACTTTTGCAACCATGCTCTGTGTTTCTGTAAGCTGATACTGACCACCGTATGGCATAAATACGCTGCCTGCACCGATAGAACCGTCGAACATTTCAACAAGGCCTTTCTGGGAGCATACGTTGAGGTCAGCAAGTGTCTCCAGCCATTTTGCCTTAACATCGGCTACGTCTGGTCTTTCTTCGAAGAGGTTTCCGTCTTTGTTCGGGATCTCAACCTCTACAGTTGTTTCCTGATGTGCACCGTTGGTATCAAGGAATGCACGGGAAATGTTAACGATCTCTTTGCCTCTCCATGTAAGAACAAGGCGTGGCTCTTCGGTAACGACTGCAACCGGGATTGCTTCGAGGTTTTCTTCGTTTGCAAAGCCAAGGAATTTGTCAACATCTTTTGGGTCTACAACAACTGCCATACGCTCCTGGGATTCAGAGATTGCGATCTCTGTTCCGTCAAGGCCGGCATATTTTTTCGGAACTTTGTCAAGGTCTACGCGAAGTCCATCTGCAAGCTCACCGATGGCAACGGATACACCGCCTGCACCAAAGTCGTTACATTTTTTGATGATGTAGCTGACTTCTTCACGTCTGAACATACGCTGGATCTTACGTTCTGTAGGTGCGTTACCTTTCTGTACTTCTGCACCGCAGACTTCGATGGAAGCCTCTGTGTGTACCTTGGAGGAACCTGTTGCACCACCGATACCGTCACGGCCGGTACGTCCTCCCAGAAGGATGATGATATCTCCCGGATCGGAGTTTTCACGGATAACGGCACGTCTCGGAGCTGCACCCATAACGGCACCAATCTCCATACGTTTTGCAACGTAGTCCGGATGATAGATTTCTTTGACATAGCCGGTAGCCAGACCGATCTGGTTACCATATGAGCTGTATCCATGAGCAGCACTTCTGACCAGTTTCTTCTGCGGAAGTTTACCTTTGAGAGTTTCTTTTACAGATACAGTCGGATCAGCAGCACCTGTCACACGCATTGCCTGATATACATAAGTACGTCCGGAAAGCGGGTCGCGGATTGCACCGCCAAGGCAGGTAGCAGCACCACCAAATGGCTCGATCTCTGTCGGATGGTTGTGTGTCTCATTCTTAAAATTGATAAGCCACTCTTCCTCTTTGCCATCTACATCTACCGGTACAACAATACTGCAGGCATTGATCTCATCGGATTCTTCCTGATCAGCCAGTTTTCCTTCGGATTTGAGTTTTTTCATTGCCATCAGAGCAAGATCCATCAGGCAGACAAATTTGTCATCACGGCCTTTGTAGAGAACTTCTCTGTCAGCAAGGTATTTTTCGTATGTTTTTACGATTGGTTCTTTGTAGTCACCTTCATCGAACTTCACGTCTGTAAGTTCTGTGGAGAATGTGGTATGACGGCAGTGATCAGACCAGTAGGTATCGAGTACTCGGATCTCTGTCATGGAAGGATCACGTTTTTCTTCGTTTTTGAAGTAGTTCTGGATATGCTGGAAATCTTTAAATGTCATTGCAAGATTCAGGGAGTCATAGAGGGCTTTGAGATCTGCCTCGGACATTTCTTTAAATCCGTCAAAAATCTTGACATCTTCCGGTTCCGGGAATACGGTAACCAGTGTTTCCGGTTTTTCAAGTCCTGTCTCACGGGAGTCTACCGGGTTGATGCAGTGATGTTTGATCGCATCAAATTCTTCGTCTGTTACATTTCCTTCTATTACATAAGTTGTTGCAGAACGGATGATCGGCTGTGAATCTCCATCGAGAAACTGTACACACTGAACTGCGGAGTCTGCCCGCTGGTCAAACTGTCCCGGAAGATATTCTACAGAAAAAATCTTTGCACCTTCTGCAGCTTCAAATTTCTCAAGATACAGATCATCTACCGGCGGCTCTGCAAATACGGTTCTGCATGCTTTTTCAAAAACTTCATCTGAAATATTTTCTACATCATAACGGATCAGCACTCTTACATTTGTTGCGGATTTAATTCCGAGATAGCTGCTGATCTCATGCTTTAATTCTTTTGCCTGTACGGCGTAGGCTGGTTTCTTTTCTACATAAACGCGTCTTACGTTGCTCATTAGAAACTCCTTTCCTTTGTGCATTATGTTATTATGTACTTGTCGAATTACTGAGTTTATAGTATCATAAGAATCATCATTAGTAAAATTAATATATCTTATATTTTTTATAAGTTATACTAATTTATGCTTGCAACTCTCTTTGAAAAGGAAGTCGGATCCTATGGATATCAATCTTGAATTATATAAAGTTTTTTATTATGTTGCTACTACTCTCAGTTTCTCTGAAGCATCCCGTGAACTTTTTATCTCACAGTCTGCAGTCAGCCAGTCCATCAAAACACTGGAAAAAAAGCTGAATCACACACTTTTTATCCGCAGCACAAAAAAAGTCCTCCTTACCCCGGAAGGAGAACTTCTGTTGCAACATGTAAAACCCGCAATACAGATGCTGGATGAGGGAGAATCCCTTCTTTCCGGCAACAATATGCTCAAAGGTCAGCTCCGCATCGGTGCCAGTGATACGATTTGCCGCTATTATCTAATTCATTACCTCCAAAAATTCCATCAGGAATTCCCGGATGTCCGGATCAAAGTCACCAACAGTACTTCGATCGGCTGTGCAGAACTGCTGGAAAAAGGACAGGTTGACCTGATCGTCTGCAACTCTCCGAATTCCCGTCTTGGCAATCATATGAATGTAAAAGTCCTTCGTGATTTTCGGGATATTTTTGTCGGAAATCCCGACTGTTTTTCTCCCGAAGAGATACCATGTGAACTCAAAACACTATTAAAACAACCTATTCTGATGCTTTCTTCCAAAAGTACCACCAGTGAATACCTGCATCAGATGTTTGCAACACATGGGCTGAATCTGCTGCCGGAAGTCGAACTGAACAGCAATGATCTGTTGATGGATCTTGCCCGCATTGGTCTTGGCATTGCCTGTATTCCGGATTATATGCTAAACCCCGACGATTCACTGAAACCAATTCCTCTTGCAGATCCACTCCCCCCCAGACAGCTTGTCCTCGTTCAGCATGACAGTCTTCCACTTTCCCAGGCTGCTGAACGATTTCTGGATATGTTCTCATAACGTAAAAAAGTCCCGACAATCAGGAAATTTATGATTCCATAACTGTCGGGATTTTCTTGTCTGCGGTTTTATTCTGGCATTACTTCTACTGCTTTTGTGATATATTCGTTATCGATCTGATCAAATGCTCCGCTGTCTGCTTTGGATGCATACTCCATATCGATTGGCATCTTGCCTACGACCGGTACATTCAGTTCTGCTGCAATCTCATCAATATGGCTCTCACCAAAGATTTTGATTGGAGTTCCACAGTCCGGACACTTCACATAGCTGTAGTTCTCTACGATTCCGAGTACCGGGATCTTCATCATTTCAGCCATATTATAAGCTTTCTTTACAATCATCTTCACCAAATCCTGCGGGGAGCTTACGATCACGATTCCGTCAACCGGAAGGGACTGGAATACAGTAAGCGGCACATCACCTGTTCCCGGAGGCATATCTACAAAGAGATAGTCGATCTTGTCCCAGACAACATCTGTCCAGAACTGTTTTACCATGTTTGCAAGAACCGGTCCTCTCCAGATAACCGGAGTATCTTCCGTTGGAAGAAGAAGGTTGATGGACATAACCTTGATTCCGTTTGCTGTCTCCATCGGATAGATGCCGTTGTCATCTGCCTGGGCAGCGCCTGTGAGGCCGTACATCTTTGGAATGGAAGGTCCGGTGATGTCAGCATCCAGAATACCTACTTTGTATCCTTTGGCTGCCATTGCATTTGCAAGGGAACCTGTAACGAAGGATTTTCCTACGCCGCCCTTACCACTGACAACGCCGATCACATGTTTTACATCTGAAAAGACATTCTGTTCTGCCATAAAATTCTGCGGATTACTCTTTTCTTTGCTTGCGCATCCCTCGCAGCTTGATTTGCCGCAGGAACCGCTGTTACTGCATTCTGCCATTTCTATATACTCCTTTGATTTCCGGTCATACACGCCTTGTCTGTCCAGACTGTATAACCTGTATTCTTATTTCATAAATCTGTCGATTGCACGTTCCAGTTCTTTGATTGCATCCTTATCGCCATGCTCTACCGCATCTACGATACAATGCTCAATATGATCCTGAAGAATGATCTTACCTGTATTATTAATAGCAGATTTCACTGCTGAAAGCTGAATCAGTACCTCTGAACAGTCTCTGCCGTCTTCTACCATACGTTTTATTGATTCCAGGTGTCCAATGGCTCTCGACAGACGGTTCAAAACTGCTTTCGTCTGCGCATGGCTGTGATGATGTCCATGTTCTCCATGGGAATGTTCCAGGATCGTCCCATCTTCCAGTACGTGTACATGGGTTTCTTTTGTTTCACTCATGTCTGCTCCTCTCAGGTTTCATCTCGATACGGATTTACAGACTGCATGATTGCAATATAGTATCTGCAGTCCTGAACTTGTATTATACCATACTTTCTAAATTTCTGTAAAGGAACATCTCTGTTTTATCTGCGACGTAACAATGTCAAAGATGATCGTTCCATCGTTAAGAACTGTTTTGTCATAAGAAACCTCTTTTCCCTGGAATTTCTTTTTTATATATTCCTCAGGATCCTCAATTTCCACTTCTTCTACAAATACATCCCTCATCTGGTTTCTGGGACATTTGTTAAAAATCTCCCAGATCACTTCATACTCTTTCATACTCTCTCCAAACGCATCACTGTTATCCATTGTTGCTGATCTAAATATCCAGCAGCCATTTGCCTTCGATCTCATCTTCAAATTCAAGTTCAACCTGAGTCAGACATTTCTCCTGCTCTGCCTCTACCGCCCAGGATAAGCCACAGCTTGCAGAAATTTCTCTCGGCACAGGGATCAGTCTTCCCGGGATCTTATGTTTTTTGCAAAATCTCTCTACAGCTATTGCCCCGCTTGTGTTGTGAAATGTCAGCAAATACCTTGGTATCTTCTGAATCATGGTTTTATAACTTTGGAAGCTTTTGCCATTGTCTCTACAATATCATACATATTGGTAACTTCTCCCACGCAGAGTTTCTCTGTCAGGCCATAGTAATTAAGGCAGGTTCCACAGGTCTTGATCGTCACTCCCTGTGCTTCCAGACTCTTCAGATCCTCCAGTGAATCAGAACCTTCTGTCGTCAGTGTTGCGCCTCCATTATAAAAAAGCATGGTCTTTGGAAGTTCATCCAGCTGTGTCACTGCAAAAAGGAATCCTTTCATCAGAACTTTGCCCAGTTCATCATTTCCTCTTCCCATTGTCGCTGTATCCACTGCGACCACGAAATCTCCTTTCACATCCGGAATGCAGGATACTTCTTCGGCCTTTGTGTCTGTCACCGGCTGACGGTCCTTCACACGAATGAACACATGAAATTCTTTGTCACTTTTTTTCTCGGAGAACACTTCTGCACCTGTATTTTTACCCATTCTGGTGAGATTCTGTACCGCTGTTTCATTATCGACCAATACTTCGATCTCGGCATCTCCCTGAATGCTGTCCAGAACTTTTTTTGTCTTTACTACAGGAATCGGGCACTGCTCTCCCATAGCATTGACCGTATATCGCTGTCCGCTCATCTTACTTCCTCCTGTTTTATAATTTTCTGAAATTAATATCATTGTAACAGACTCTTTTCTCTTTTGCAATGTCCGACCAAAATTGTCCAGTATAAAGGACATTTTCGCCTCCAATATTTTTGTAACTTTACATAAATTTTTGTCGAAAAGAATTGAACTTCTTCGAAGAATAGAGTATCATAGATATAATTTTAGAAAAAACGTTTACAGATCAAAGGAGAGAAATCATGCAGCTTTTAAAGGAGCGTATACTGAAAGATGGAATCGTAAAACCGGGTAATATTTTAAAGGTTGACAGTTTTTTAAATCATCAGATGGATATTACTCTCATCAATGAAATTGGCAAAGAATTCAAGAAACGTTTTGCCGATTGCCCGATTACAAAAATTCTCACAATTGAAGCTTCCGGCATTGGAATTGCCTGCATTGCCGCACAGTATTTTGATGTTCCTGTCGTTTTTGCAAAAAAAGCGCAGAGCCTGAACCTTGATGGAGAAATGTACTGTTCAAAGGTTGAATCCTTCACTCACAAAAAAGTCTATGATGTTATCTTATCCAAGAAATTCCTTGGACCGGAAGATCATGTACTTCTGATTGATGATTTCCTTGCAAACGGATGTGCACTGCTCGGTCTGATCAATATCGTCAAAGAATCCGGTGCAACCCTTGAAGGTGCCGGAATCGTTATCGAAAAAGGCTTTCAGAATGGTGGTCAGAAGATCCGTGATATGGGTGTAAGACTGGAATCTCTTGCAATTGTGGATTCCATGACTGATGATTCTTTGACTTTCCGTGAATGATCCACAGACATAAAAAACTCCGAATTTTGCTTCGGAGTTTTTTTTATGTAATTTTACTGGTTATGATTTCAGTTTTTGCTTTTTTCAGATTTTTTTAATGTCACCTTTGGTTTCGGAGTTGGTGTTGCCTTTTTTTCATCTTTCTGCTCCGGGGTTGGTGTCACAGTCTCTATTGATTCTGCAGTTTCTGTCGGAGACGGTGTTACTGTCTCTGTTGGTCCTGCTGCATCTGTGGGGGTCGGCGTTACCGGTTCTTCTGTCGGTGTCGGTGTTGCCAACGGTTTCACTTCATCTTCTGTATAGTATCCATTATCAATCAGGATTTCATAATTCTCATCATCGATCAGCTGTGGCTCACAAAGATAGCTGGCTATGATCTTAATTCCATTATCATACTGTTCATAATCATTGACTTCCGGATCATCTTCCCCATGCAGATAAATGTTTACCATCTCTTCACACTGATCGGCAAGCTCTCTTCGATCCATAAAAATGCTGAACGTCTGTTTTCTCTCTGCAATTCTGCGAACACCTTCCTCATTGCATCCGGCACCACTGATCAACGGCCAGTTTTCGGTTCCCGGAACAAATCCAGCTTCTTCCAGAGCTTCTTCCGTTCCCATCGCAGCATCATCAAATCCGGTGCAGATAATATCCGGAACTGCACCATCTGGATAATATTCTGTAAGAATATCTGTCATTCTCGTTTTGGCGATCTCAGAACTCCAACGAAGAATTCCTGTATCATCGAAAGAGGTTTTGCCGGATTTACATATCAGTGTTCCATCATCGATATACGGTTGCAATGTTTCCATTACTCCATTATAGAGGAACAATGCCTGTGTATCATCCAGAGATCCCATAAAGAATTCTATTGTTTTTGATTCTTTCGCCTCCTGTACTTTGTCAAGTTCCTCACTGTCTATAATCTGTTTTGCTATCATCTGGCCCACCTGACGACCGCCAAATGTAACATAATATTTTATTCCGTCCGTATTCATGATCAGATCATCATAGGAAATCACCGGTATCTCTATCTCTGCATCCTTTACATCTGCAAGTACATCTGCCAGACCATAAGGATCTACCGGGGCGATCACCATGGCAGATACCTCTTCGGCTGTCATCTGCTGGATCTGAGTCACCTGTTTGGAGCTGTCATTATCTGCATAAAGAAGAATCGGATCATATCCGTCTTCTTCAAACTGTACTTCCAGTTCTTTTGCATCTCTCATCCAGTTCTGTTCATCTGGAAGAAGTACTGCAATCTTTTCTCTGTTTTCTTCTGTTTCAGAAGCATCCTCTCCTGTTTCCTCAGCGTCTGTACCCTTCTCTGCTTTTTTATCTGTTTTCGTATCCGCTGTTTCATCAGTCTTCTTCTGGTCATCCTCTGCAGAATCAGCTGTTTTCTCTCCGGTTCCTTCCTTTTCGGTCTGTGCGCTTTCGCTGGCAGCCTCTGTTGCCTTGTTTTTACCACATCCGGTAAACAATGTTCCCGTCAGAAGCACTCCCAGTAACATACATACTGCTTTTTTTTTCATGTTGTTTTCCTTTCTATACACCCTTATACTCTTTTGCAAGAGTTTTCAGATAATCACGGTAAGATGCTGCCGTTTTCTTTGGTTTCAGAATATGAACATCTTTTCCCATCATTGCCAGCCATCCGTAAAATTTTGGTCCTGCAATATGCGGCACCGTTACATGAAAATAGCCGGATTCTTTTAATTTGTACTCTCCATAACTGCCAAAGTACTCCCGGATCTCTTTTTCTCTGGAAGCATCACACTGCAGTTTCATTGCCTTCTCTGTGTTCTGAATTTCTTCTTTATCAAGTGTATTCTCTTTGTAAATGATCACTGGTTCTGATTTTTTTTCTGTCTCTGCATTTTTTGAAATCCCTGCTTCCTCTTTTGTGTGAACTGCCCCCGGTGCCGCAGCAATTTCCTGTCCCCCGGCCAGATAATATCCACCTGGTCTGCCTCTTTTGTACTGAACATCCAGTCCAAATTCTCGAAGAGCTTCTATATCATCATAGATACTCTTTCTCTCTGCAGTGATTCCATATTCCAGAAGTTTATCAAGGATTTCATGCATCGTCACTATCCGGCTTTCTCCTGTTCCCTGGAGAAGATGTTCAAGCACCAGGATCTTCCCTTTCTGATTACGTGATTTTGCCATATTCATTCCCTCATTCTCTGTTTCCTGATCAGTTATTTATGCTTTTGTTACTTCAGGTATCTGCTATACGTTTATTTATTTTCGTGCACAAAGCGATGCACGATATAATCATTGGCTTCCTTTTCCTGACTGTCATCCAATGGGGTCAGCACAGTCTCTTCGCCATATTTTTTCTTAAGTGCATGCTCAATGAGCCAGTCGGCAAGCTGTGGGTTCTTCGGAAGGAGGGGACCATGAAGATAAGTTCCGATCACATTCTTGTAAACAACACCCTCATATCCGGATTTGCCATCATTTCCTGAACCATAGAGTACCTTACCCAATGGTTTGTTGTTATTGATACAGGTCCTGCCGCCATGATTCTCAAATCCTACGACCGGCATATCAAAAAGATCACTTTGCAGTACAATATTACTGATAAGACGTCCTTCTTCCTGTTCCGTATACATATCAACCAGGTCAAGTCCTGTGATCATTCCCTGCTCGGTCTTGTAATATTTTCCCAAAAGCTGGTATCCACCGCAGATTGCGATCACGACACCATTATCCTCAACATATGCCTTAAAGTCTTTCTGAATAGCCTTCAGTTTTTCACAGACCAACATTTGTTCCCGGTCAGATCCGCCTCCGAGAAGTACGATATCCAGCTTGGAAAAATCGATTGTATCATCGATTTCATAGGCAATAGTTTCCGCCTCAATACCACGCCATTGACAACGTTTCATTAAACATTGGATATTTCCTCTGTCGCCATACAGATTCAGAAGATCCGGATATAAATGACCTATTGTAAGTTTCATTTGTGTTCTCCCTCCAGTTTCTTCAGAATATTTCTGGTACTGAACAATGCGGTATAGTTGACCAGTACATAAAGGTTTCCGGTTCCATCTTCTACACGGTCACGGATTGCCTTTTCTACATCAGCTTCCAGCACAGACGGGATATCCACATATTTCATTCGCAGACGCATATCCTGACAACGGATACCACTGACGGTAATAGAACGTACACTTTCATCGCTGAAACGGTCAAAATCGACATCCCAAAGCCAGGATATATCGATTCCATCCTGTGCATTATCATTGATCGCGATGATCACATCTTTTGGACTACGATCCTGCATGACTGCGGAAATATTCTGGTTAAATCCAGCCGGGTTCTTGGCAAGATTCAGTATTACACTGGTTCCTTTGATGCGGAACTGCTCCATTCTTCCATTCTCCGGATTAAATTTTTTCAGCATATCACTAAAATGTTCAGCCTTAAGTCCGGCTGTCCGGATTCCTGCATAAGCCGCCAGAATATTATATACATTATAAAATCCCTTATAATTTGCTACAATACGTCTGTTCTCAACAGAAAAAGAAAGCTGATCTCCTACTTTTACATCCTCTGCATCAAAGTCAGGTGTTGGACGATTGAATCCGCATTTCGGACACCTGTAATCACCAAGCTGACTGTAATGATAAAAGCTGTACTGAAGTCTTTCCCCGCAGCATTTACAGAAACGTCCTTCCCGGATTTCGTTTGTTTCATTTTTCATGACCGGACGACTGATTCCGTAATAAATACATGCATTGCCACTGTCCTTGGCAAGATATGCCGACAGTGCATCATCACCATTTACGATCAGTTTCATGTCCGGAACTTTGCGGATCATTTCTTCGAGGATATTCATGGTAATATCAATCTCACCGTAACGGTCCAGCTGATCTCGAAAAAGATTCGTCATAACCATATAATTCGGTTTGATCTTTGTAAAAATATGTCTGGTAGATGCCTCATCTACTTCAATACAGGCATAATCCGCATCAATATGTCCATTCATTCCGGCACCAAGTGCAAACGCAGCTACAACACCGTTCAGCATATTGGATCCGGTATGATTGCAGATAACTTTGTTCCCTTCTTCCTCCAGAGCTGCACAGAGCATATTATTGGTAGTTGTCTTACCATTGGTTCCACAGACTACAAAAATGTCTTTCCGTACTTCTGCAGCAAGCTCCTGCAAAATCGGTGGATATATTTTTAATGCAATCTTTCCTGCCCAGGTAACACCCTGACGTCCCAGCAGCTTACAGCCGGCACCGGCAGCTTTTGCTGCCCAGATTGCTGCTATTCTTCGTATGTTCATAGTTTGTATCCTTTTGTTGCTGTATCTTCCGCCACAGCAATTCCTTTTTCTATAAATAGTGTTTGTAAATGATTTTACGCTAAAATGCGAAATTTATCAACCTTATGGAATAAATTAACGGGAATAAAAAAAGAGATGCCTCCGAAGAGACATCCCTTGATCATCATAAATGATTATACTAACTCAATGAGTACTTCCATTGCAGCGTCACCTTTACGCGGTCCAATCTTAACGATTCTTGTGTAACCACCGTTACGTCCAGCGTATTTAGGTGCGATTTCCTCGAACATCTTCTTAGTCATATCGATGTCTTTGGTATTTTTCTTTCTGCCAGCACCTTTTGCAGGTACTTCTTTAACAGAATAGAAAACTTTTGCCATCTGACGACGAGCGTGCAGTCTGGACGGAGCATCTTTAGTGATTTCTTTCTGAACTTCATCGTATACAGTAACTTTCTTACCGTCTACAACTTCTTTTACTCTCTTACCATCAGCATCTTTACGTGCAACTTTTGCAGTTACTGTAACTGTCTCAAAATTGTCTTTTTCACGTACTGCCATAGCGATAAGGCTTTCAGCGATCTTGCGAATTTCTTTTGCTTTTGCTTCAGTAGTAACGATTTTTCCGTGGTACAGAAGATTTGTCACCTGGTTTCTTAACAGAGCTTTTCTCTGATCAGAAGTTCTGCTTAATTTTCTATATTTTGCCATTTTATTTTCCTCCATCTGCGGGACATCCATACATGCTTGTTCGGTCTTACTGTATAAATGCTTAGGCATCCCCGCTCATATTTGCTGAATGAAATTACTCTTCAGTCGGCTGAAGCTGTAATCCCAGTTCTTTCAGTTTAGCAAGTACTTCTTCTAAGGACTTACGACCAAGGTTACGAACCTTCATCATGTCATCAGAAGTTTTGTTGCAAAGTTCTTCTACTGTATTGATACCGGCTCTCTTCAGGCAGTTGTAAGAACGAACGGAAAGTTCAAGCTCATCAATGCTCATTTCAAGAACTTTTTCTTTTTCATTGTCTTCTTTCTCGATCATGACTTCTGCAGTCTTAGCATTCTCAGAAAGATCAATGAAAAGGCTGAGATGTTCGCTCAGTACCTTAGCAGCAAGGCTGACAGCCTCATCCGGATCCAGTGTACCATTGGTATATACATCCAATGTAAGTTTATCGTAATCAGTGATCTGTCCAACACGGGTGTTCTGAACAATCATGTTTACTCGGTCAACCGGAGTATAGATTGCATCTACAGCGAGTACACCGATCGGCATATCGTCTGTTTTGCCCTTGTCAGCACTTACATATCCACGTCCACGTGTGATTGTAAGCTCCATAGCCAGTCTGCAGTCTTTGCCACCGTTCAGAGTAGCAATGACCTGATCTGGATTCATGATTTCGATATCCTGATCTGCCTGAATATCAGCAGCAGTTACGACACCTTTGCCCTCACACTCAATGTATGCGGTCTTTGGTTCATTGTCGGCACTGTTATTCTTGATAGCAAGGCTTTTCAGATTCATGATGATTTCTGAAACGTCCTCTTTCACGCCCGGAATAGAGCTGAATTCATGAAGGACTCCATCAATCTTAACCTGGCTGACTGCTGCTCCCGGGAGGGATGACAGCATAATTCTTCTGAGAGAATTACCAAGTGTAGTTCCATATCCTCTTTCCAGAGGTTCTACTACAAATCTGCCAAATTTTTTATCTTCGGAAATTTCCGTAATTTCGATTTTTGGTTTATTAAAATCAAACACTATAAGTCCCTCCTTCTGGGTTTGTCAACATTTGAGGGTATTTAATTTAAAATGCATTATTTGGAGTACAACTCGACGATAAGCATTTCGTTAACCGGAACATCGATAGCTTCTCTTCTTGGAAGTTCTTTTACAGTTCCGCTTAAAGCTTCCTGATTTACATCAAGCCATTCTGGAACAAGTCTTCCACCTGTTACTTCCAGAATTCCTTTGTATCTTTCAGAACCTTTGCATTTTTCTTTGATTTCGATTGTGTCACCAGCTTTTACAAGGTAAGACGGAATGTTTACACATTTTCCGTTTACAAGTACATGCTTGTGGTCAACGATCTGACGAGCTTCACGTCTGGTTCTAGCAAGTCCCATACGGAATACTACGTTGTCAAGTCTGCTTTCCAGAAGAACCATCAGGTTTTCACCAGTCTGTCCTGGCATTCTGTCAGCTTTGTTGTAGTAGTTGTGGAAAGGTTTTTCCAGAACTCCGTAGATGAATTTTGCTTTCTGTTTTTCTCTTAACTGTAAACCATACTCAGACATTTTACGATTTGCACGTTTTAACTGTCTTGTGGATTTTTTATCAATTCCTAAATAAATCGGATCCAGGCCGAGGGATCTGCATCTTTTCAGAACAGGAACTCTATTTACTGCCATTTCAAGCTACCTCCTAAAATTAGACTCTTCTGCGTTTTGGTGGACGGCATCCGTTGTGCGGAACCGGTGTTACGTCACGGATACTTGTTACTTCAAGACCACATGCCTGAAGTGCACGGATTGCAGCTTCACGTCCTGATCCTGGTCCTTTAACCATAACATCAACAGTTTTTAAACCATGAATTAAAGCAGCTTTTGTTGCAGTCTCAGCTGCCATCTGTGCTGCATAAGGAGTAGATTTCCTTGAACCTCTAAATCCCAGACCACCGGCACTTGCCCATGAAAGAGCGTTTCCTTCGTTGTCAGTCAGAGTAACAATTGTGTTGTTAAAAGAAGACTGGATATGTGCCTGTCCGTGTTCAACGTTTTTCTTAACACGACGTTTTGTTGTCGCTTTTCTGGTTGTCTTTGCCATTTTAAAACTAACCTACACTTTCCTTTATATAATCAATTATATGTTACTTATTTCTTTTTGTTTGCAACGGTTCTCTTAGGACCTTTGCGTGTTCTAGCGTTTGTTTTGGTCTTCTGGCCACGAACCGGAAGTCCTTTACGATGACGGATACCTCTGTAGCATCCGATTTCCTGCAGTCTCTTGATATTCAGAGCGATTTCACGACGAAGATCACCTTCAACTGTCATTGTTTCATCAATTACAGCACTGATTTTCTTAACATCATCATCTGTCAGGTCTCTGACACGAATGTCAGGATTTACACCTGCCTGAGCAAGAATTTTGTCAGCGCTTGTTCTGCCGATACCATAGATATAGGTAAGGCCGATTTCGATACGTTTGTCTCTTGGTAAGTCTACACCAGCTATACGAGCCATGTACTGTTTCCTCCATTTTCTTTTTGGATAGTCTTCTGAATTATACCACTTGCTGTCTCGCAAGGTGAAATGGGGTATATCTTCACAAGCTTCCTGATTTTCTAGTTTCCTAATTGGGGTGCCTCGGTAAAACACCCAGTCGCTTTTGGCGTAAAGCAACCTTTCCGAAATTGTGTCCTCACGGACGCTGTTGCCTCTCGGTATTAGGCAATACATGCTTCTTTAATAAGATATTAAAACAGTCCGAACAACCCTTCCGGGTGTATCAAACTGCAGCCGCACGTTTCACAAACTTGTCAATTAACCCTGACGCTGTTTGTGTTTTGGATTTTCACAGATTACTCTGATAGATCCTTTTCTTTTGATGATCTTGCATTTTTCGCAGATCGGCTTTACAGATGATCTTACTTTCACTGGAAATCCTCCTTTTCCGTAATATAGGCTTGAATCTGCAGTTCATACACACAGTCTTTGCGCGTACATATGATATATTAACACTGTCGATTGGATTATGCAAGCCCTAATTTTAAATTTTTGTTAATTTTTTTGTTGGAGTAGAATGTAGAAATGGTACGTTACGGAGATGAGAAGGATGGTACTTCCTGACACACTGCGATTTCTATATGATTCGTGCGCTTGTTTGATGCCATTCACGCAAACTCGGCTTCGCCTCAAACAGTGCGTTCGGTGGCATCAGCTAGCACAAATCATATGACGAAATCTACGTTTACCGTCTGGAAGTACCATCCTTCTATCTCCTGACTGTAGCATTTGAATACATAGCAACCGGTGGGTGGTCGCTGACAGTAGTTGGTCGCAGACCGCCTTCGGCTTTGTTAATATATGAGAAATAAAAAATAATCGGCTCAGCCTGCATAATTCAATAGCGTAGAATACAGGATTAGTCGATATGTTTTTATTTCTACAGCATAGAGCTTTATAATCCATCCCCCCACAAATGAAAAAACTCCCCCTGCCGGCGGCGTGGCCAAGAGGGGGAGTTTGAGGGGGACATGCGGCCTTCGCAACTGTGAGCCTGTCCCCCTCAAGGTCTTATTTATCTCTCCAGATAATACGTCCCTTAGAAAGATCATATGGAGAAAGTTCTATTGTTACTTTATCTCCAGGAAGAATACGGATAAAGTTCATACGCAGCTTTCCGCTGATATGTGCCAGCACTACATGCTTGTTTTCCAGTTCTACTTTGAACATCGCATTAGGCAGCTTCTCTAATACAGTACCTTCCACTTCGATTACATCTGCTTTAGACATTATAAACCTCCTGTGTCATCTGTCATTTTGTAAGAGTCAGAATTTCCGGTTCTCCATCCGTGATCAGAATGGTGTTTTCATAATGTGCAGAAAGTGAACCGTCCATCGTTACAACCGTCCACTCATCATCTTCCCACGCTACATCTGCGCGTCCAAGATTGATCATCGGTTCGATTGCAAGTGTCATACCCGGCATCAGCTTGATGCCTCTACGTTTCTGTGGGAAATTCGGGATCTGCGGATCTTCATGAAGATGAGTTCCGATTCCGTGTCCTACCAGGTCACGTACGATTCCGTAGTTGAATTTTGCAGCATATGCACCAATTGCCTTGGAAACATCGTTCAGATGATTTCCGGCTTTTGCAAATTTGATTCCTTCAAAAAAGCTCTGTTTTGTAACTTCCATCAGCTGTTTTGCTTCCGGAGATACCTCACCGACTGCATAAGTACGCGCTGCATCTGAATGATATCCTTTATAGATCAGTCCGGCGTCAATCTTTACAAGATCGCCTTCCTGGATGATCTTCTGTCTGGACGGGATTCCATGTACGACTTCATCATTCAGACTGATGCAAAATGATGCTGGAAAGCCCTGATAATTTTTAAAGTTCGGAATGCAGCCCATAGAGCGGATCATATCCTCACCAATTCGATCCAGTTCTTTTGTGCTGATTCCCGGCTTAATGTGAGAAGCCAATTCATCATGAACCTGTTCCAGTAAATGACCGGCATGTCTCATAAGCTCAATTTCATGTTCTGACTTAATAGAAACTGACATCTTTATTCTCCCAAGATTTCGACGATTGCCTGGAAAACTTTATCCAGTGCAGCTGTTCCGTCTACCGTCTTCAAAACACCCTGTTTTGTGTAATAGTCGATCAGCGGCTGTGTCTGTTCATGATAAACCTTCAGACGTTTGGAAACGGTTTCTGGTTTATCGTCATCACGGAGTACAAGATTTTCTCCACAGGTATCGCAAACATTTTCTACCTTCGGTGCAGCATATACAATATGATAAGTTGCTCCACATTTCAGGCATGCTCTTCTTCCTGACATGCGGTTCACAATATTGTCATCCGGTACATCTACATCAATTGCGTAGTCAATTTTGCTTCCCAGTTTTTCAAGAGCGGCTGTCAGGCATTCTGCCTGAGGAATCGTTCTCGGGAAACCATCCAGTACGTATCCGTTCTTTGCATCATCCTGCTGAATTCTGTCTACTACAAGATCACAGGTTAATTCATCTGGTACTAAAAGTCCCTGATCCATATATGTCTTTGCTTTTTTCCCCAATTCAGTACCATTTTTTATGTTTGCACGGAAAATATCCCCAGTGGAAATGTGCGGAATTCCATATTTTTCAGCAATTTTCTTTGCCTGTGTTCCCTTTCCAGCTCCCGGTGCACCTAACATAATAATACGCATAATAAATACCCTCCTTTTTCTTTATGAAGCATAAGCTTTATAGAAATTTCCATAAAGCAAAAAAGACTGTGATGCTTTCACACCACAGCCTTCGTTTTAGCTGTTCAGAAAGCCTTTGTAATTGCGGACAAGCAACTGAGACTCGATCTGCTTCAATGTTTCAAGAACAACACCAACGACGATGATGATAGATGTTCCACCAAATGAAACATGTGCTCCAAATACACCATTGAAGAAGAACGGAATTACTGCCACAATAATCAGGCCTACCGCACCTATAAATATAATATAATTAAGCATTTTAGTCAAATAGTCTGATGTTGGTTTTCCAGGACGAATACCTGGGATAAAACCACCCTGCTTTTTGATATTATCTGCGACTTCCAGCGGATTAAATGTGATAGAAGTGTAGAAATATGCAAAGAATACACAAAGTACAATGTATACAAGCAGTCCCCAGCTATACTGTGGCTGGGATGGATTACACCAGTTACTTGAAGAAAGACCTCTCAGGATCTCGCTTCCGATGCCTGTTCCGTTTGTCTTACCGGCAAACTGCGCGATAACACCCGGGAATGACATGATTGAGGAAGCAAAGATGATCGGGATAACACCTGCGGTGTTAACTTTCAATGGGATGTTGGTGGCCTGGCCGCCCATCATCTTTCTGCCAACCATCTTTTTGGAGTACTGAACAGGAATCCTTCTCTCTGCTCCATTAAGAATAAGGACAAATACAACTACAACCATAATAATTGCAAAAATAATCACTCCTGCAAGCATTCCTTTTGCAATTGTTTTTCCCTTAATAAAGTTCTCATAAAGAGTTGTCATATCACTTGGAATTCTGGATACGATATTAACCGCAAGAACGATAGAAATACCATTTCCAACACCCTTTTCTGTGATACGTTCACCGATCCACATCAGCATAGCAGAACCGGCTGTAAGGCTGGCGATTACTACAACTGCCTTTAAGAAATTCATATCTTTTACGATATTTCCACGGCTGAATCCGATTGTCATGGCAATAGACTCAAAAAGAGCCAGACCAACTGTGACATAACGGGTAATCGCAGTCATTTTCTTTCTTCCCTCTTCACCATCTCTGTGCATTTCCTCCAGAGCAGGAATTGCAATTGTCAAAAGTTGGATAATAATGGAAGATGTAATGTATGGTGTGATGTTCAACGCAAAAACAGACATGCTTTCAAAGGAACCACCGGTGAATGCATCAAAGAAATTGAATGCATCACCGGTATTGCTCTTGAACCACTGTTTGAATACGCTGCCATCCACACCCGGGATGGGAAGCTGCGAACCTATACGGATGACAAAGATCATCGCTAACAGGTAGAGAAGCTTACGTCTCATCTCTTTCACTCTAAAAGCACTTTTAAGAGTCTCAAACATTAGATCACCTCTACTGTACCACCTGCAGCTTCGATTTTTGCTTTTGCGGTTTCGCTGACAGCATTTACTTTTACATTAAGTTTTTTGGTCAGCTCACCGTTTCCAAGAATTTTAACACCGTCTCCGGCTTTGGAAATTGCGCGGCTCTCCAGTAAAGTTTCAACAGTAACATCTGTACCATCTTCGAAACGATTAAGAACGTCTACATTGATTGCGATGATTTCTTTAGAATTTCTATTCTTGAAACCTCTCTTCGGAAGACGTCTGTATAAAGGCATCTGTCCACCTTCAAATCCCGGTTTCTTATGTCCGGAACGAGCTAACTGTCCTTTGTGTCCTTTTCCGGCTGTTTTACCGTTTCCGGATCCATGTCCACGGCCTCTTCTGAAGTTATCACTATGTTTAGAACCTTCTGCTGGTCTTAAGTTTGATAATTCCATCTTTGGCACCTCCTTTTATTATTCAATCTCTGGAAATTATTATGCTTCTTCTACTTTTACAAGATGCTGAACCTGCTGGATCATTCCTCTTGTAGCTGCATTGTCAGGCATTTCAACTGTTTTGTGCATTTTTGTAAGTCCCATAGCTGCTACAGTTTTTTTGTGTTTCGGAACTGCACCGATTGGAGACTTAACAAGTGTAACTTTTAATGTGTTTGCCATTATTTTGTCCTCCTTATGCCAGAATCTCTTCTACAGATTTTCCGCGAAGTTTTGCAACTTCTTCCGGAGTTTTCAGTTTGCTTAATCCTTCGATAGTAGCCAGAACTACGTTCTGTTTATTTCTGGATCCCATACATTTTGTACGGATATTTTTGATTCCTGCAAGCTCGATGACTGCACGGGCTGGACCACCAGCGATAACTCCAGTACCTTCCGGAGCACGTTTCAGAAGCATTTCAGCACTTCCGAATTTACCTACATAGTCATGAGTGATGGAATTGTTCTCATCTCTTGCAACTGTAACCAGTTTTTTCATGGCATCTTCTTTTCCTTTGCGGATAGCTTCCGGAATTTCAGCTGCCTTTCCTAAACCTGCACCAACATGTCCGTTGCCGTCACCTACAACAACCAAAGCTGTGAAACGGAAGTTACGGCCACCTTTAACAACCTTGGTAACACGTTTGATTGACACTACTTTATCTTCTAATTCTAACTGACTAGCATCAATAAGATTATTTTTCATGTGTCTTTTTCCTCCCTTTTAGAATTTCAGCCCAGCTTCTCTTGCTGCGTCTGCCAGTGCCTTTACTTTACCGTGATAGATATAGCCTCCTCTGTCGAAGACAACGCTTTCGATACCTGCTTCAACTGCTTTCTTTCCGATTACAGTTCCAAGGTATGCTGCAGCTTTTACATCATCAGTATTTTCCAGTTCAGCTTTTACATCTTTCTGAAGAGTAGAAGCAGATACTAAAGTTTTTCCTACAGTGTCATCAATGATCTGTGCATACATATGCTTGTTGGAACGATATACTGCCAGTCTTGGAGTAGTAGCTGTTCCATTGAGATGATGACGGATTCTTCTATGTTTTTTCTCGCGAATTTCCGCTCTGGATGCTTTATTAATCATATTCTCACTCTCCTTATTTATTTCTTACCAGTCTTACCGACTTTACGTCTGATAACTTCATCAGCATACTTGATACCTTTGCCCTTATATGGCTCCGGTCTTCTCTTATCTCTGATTTCAGCTGCATACTGGCCAACTTTTTCTTTGCTGATACCGGAAACGATGATCTTGTTTCCATCAACTTTGGATTCCAGACCTTCTGGATCTTCCATCTCTACCGGGTGAGAATATCCCAGAGAAAGAACAAGTTTCTTGCCCTGTTTCTGTGCTCTATAACCTACACCGTTAACTTCAAGCTCTTTTGTGTAGCCTTCGCTTACACCGATTACCATATTGTGGATCAGGCTTCTTGTCAGACCGTGTAATGCTTTCATTTTCTTAAGATCATTTGGTCTTGTAACTACTACATGACCATCTTCTACTTTGATTTCCATTTCGGTTGGAAGTGCTCTTTCGAGTGTTCCTTTAGGACCTTTAACGGTTACTACGTTACCTGCAGCTACGCTTACTTCAACGCCTGCCGGGATAGCTACCGGAAGTCTTCCGATTCGTGACATAATATTGTCCTCCTTACTTAAATTGTCGGAGAAGGTACTTCCTTCTCTGTTTTCAGTTTGTATATACTTAAATTCATGCGGCGCTATTAAGCGCTGCATTCATTAAGTTTCGAATTAAGTTTCTTTCGGCCTACCAAACGAAGGCAAGAACTTCTCCACCAACCTGAAGTTTACGAGCTTCTTTGTCAGTGATTACACCTTTGTTTGTGGAAAGAATTGCGATTCCAAGTCCGCCAAGTACCCTCGGGAGTTCATCTTTACCAGCGTAGATACGAAGACCTGGTTTGGAGATTCTCTTAAGTCCTGTGATGATCTTGTCGTTCTTTGTTTCACCATATTTCAGTGTGATGTGGATGGTTTTGAATACACCATCTTCGATCAGATCGTATTTTGCAATGTATCCTTCATCTACAAGGATGTTTGCGATTGCGATTTTCATTTTGGATGCCGGAACATCTACTGTATCATGTTTTGCAGTGTTAGCGTTACGGATTCTTGTAAGCATATCTGCGATTGGATCACTCATTGTCATGTTAGTTTCCTCCTAATTTTTCAGACTTTACATGTCGATATATTTTCTAAATCAAATTACCAAGAAGCTTTTTTAACACCCGGGATCTGACCTTTGTAAGCCAGTTCACGGAAGCAGATACGGCAGATACCGTATTTTCTCAGGTATGCATGTGGACGTCCACAGATTCTGCAGCGGCTGTATTCTCTTGTGGAGAATTTCTGTTTGCGCTGCTGTTTGATTTTCATTGCTGTTTTAGCCATTCGAATTCTCCTCCTTATTTAGCAAAAGGCATATTGAACTGAGTTAACAGCTCACGAGCCTCTTCGTCTGTCTTAGCAGTTGTAACGAAGATGATATCCATACCTCTTACTTTGTCTACCTTATCATACTCAACTTCTGGGAAAATCAGCTGTTCTTTAATTCCCAGTGCGTAGTTTCCTCTGCCATCGAAAGCGTTTGGATTAACACCACGGAAGTCACGTACACGAGGAAGAGCAAGGTTGATCAGACGATCAGCGAACTCATACATCTTCTCACCTCTTAAGGTAACCTTACAACCGATTGGCATACCCTCTCTGATTTTGAAGTTAGCTACAGATTTTTTAGCTTTTGTTGCGATTGCTTTCTGGCCTGTGATCAGTTCCATATCAGCGATTGCTGCATCAAGAAGCTTAGCGTTTTCTTTAGCTTCACCAACACCCATATTGATAACGATCTTATCGAGTTTTGGCACTTCCATAACGTTTTTATATCCAAATTTTTTGGTCATGGCATCCATGATCTCATTTTTGTAAAGTTCTTTTAATCTACTCACCTGTCATGCCTCCTCTCTTAATTAATCGATAACTTTACCTGTTGCTTTTGCAACACGTACTTTTTTGTCTCCATCCATCTGGAATCCAACTCTTGTAGCTTTTCCGTCAACAACGAGCATTACGTTGGAAATATGAAGAGCAGCTTCTTTTGTTGTGATTCCGCCAGCCTGGTTTGCAGCTGATGGTTTGTTGTGCTTTGTAACCATGTTGATACCTTCAACGATTACGGTGTTGTCTTTTACGTTAACGGCAAGAACTTTTCCTTCTTTGCCTTTATCTTTTCCAGCGATTACTTTAACAGTATCGCCTTTTTTAATTTTCATAGCTGACATTAGGCACCCTCCTATAATACTTCCGGAGCTAAGGAAACGATCTTCATGAATTTTTTCTCACGAAGCTCTCTGGCAACTGGTCCAAAGATACGAGTTCCTTTCGGAGTTAAATCGTCTTTAATGATTACGGCTGCATTTTCATCGAAACGGATGTAAGATCCATCTTTACGACGAGCGCCTTTTTTTGTACGAACTACAACAGCTTTTACTACATCGCCTTTTTTAACAACACCGCCTGGTGTTGCATCTTTAACAGTAGCAACGATAGTATCACCGATGTTAGCATATCTTCTTGTAGAGCCACCCATAACACGAATACAAAGGATTTCTTTTGCACCAGTGTTGTCGGCAACTTTCAGTCTTGTTTCCTGCTGAATCATACTGGTTTCCTCCTTATTTCACTTTCTCTACAATTTCAACCAGTCTCCATCTTTTGTCCTTGGACAGCGGTCTGGTTTCCATAACTTTAACGGTATCACCGATATTGCACTCATTGTTTTCATCATGAGCTTTAAGTTTATATGTTCTCTTTACGATTTTTTTGTAAAGAGGATGTTTTACATGGTCTTCGATAGCAACAACAATGGTCTTGTCCATCTTATTGCTGACAACCTTACCCACACGGGTCTTTCTCAGATTTCTTTCCACGATTATTTCCTCCTATATATCACTATTTCGCAGCGTTTGCCTGCTCAGTGATTACTGTCTGGATTCTGGCAATATTTTTGCGAACCTCTTTGATTCTGCTTGTATTGTCTAACTGATTGGTTGCATTCTGAAATCTCAGATTGAAAAGTTCTTTTTTAGCAGCTACTAATTCTTCATTTAATTCTGCAGCTGATTTTGCCTTTAAATCTTCTACGAATTTATTAATTTTCACTGTTATCACCGCCTTCTAAGTCTGCACGAGAAACGATTTTACATTTACATGGTAACTTGTGCATCGCAAGACGTAATGCTTCACGAGCGATTTCTTCAGAAACGCCTGCGATTTCGAACATTACACGTCCTGGCTTAACAACTGCTACCCAGTATTCGAGAGCACCTTTTCCGGAACCCATTCGTGTTTCTGCTGGTTTCGCTGTTACTGGTTTATCTGGGAAAATCTTGATCCAAACCTGACCACCACGTTTGATATAACGAGTCATAGCAACACGGGCTGCTTCGATCTGGTTGGAACGGATCCAACACGGTTCGGTTGCAACAAGTCCGAATTCACCATAATTGATCTTATTACCTCTAAGGGCTTTTCCTCTCATGGAGCCACGGAATTGTTTACGACGTTTTACTCTTTTTGGCATTAACATTATTTATCGCTCCCTTCCTTATTTCCTTTAGTAGGAAGTACTTCACCGTTGTATACCCAAGCTTTTACACCAACTTTTCCGTAAGTTGTGTCTGCTTCTGCAAATCCGTAATCAATGTCTGCACGAAGTGTCTGAAGCGGAATAGTTCCTTCGCTGTAGAACTCTGTACGAGCCATATCAGCTCCACCAAGACGTCCGGATACGGATGTTTTGATTCCTTTTGCTCCAGCCTTCATTGTTCTCTGCATTGTAGATTTCATAGCACGTCTGAAGGAGATACGGTTCTCAAGCTGCAGTGCAATGTTTTCAGCAACAAGCTGAGCATCTCTGTCCGGTCTCTTTACTTCTTTGATATCTACGATCAGTTTCTTATCTGTATATTTCTGTAATTCAGCTTTAACTTTTTCGATCTCAGAACCGCCCTTACCGATTACGATACCCGGTTTAGCAGTGTAGATGATGATCTTAACTCTGTCAGATGCTCTTTCGATCTCGATTTTAGAAACACCTGCGCTGTAAAGTTTTTTCTTTAAAAATGTTCTGATATTATAATCTTCAACCAGGTAATCTGCAAAATCTGCTTCTGCATACCATCTGGAATCCCAATCCTTGATAACACCGACTCTAAGGCCATGTGGGTTAACTTTCTGTCCCATGCTTTTCCTCCTTATCTTTCATCCAGCACGATGGTGATATGGCTTGTTCTCTTCTCGATTCTGTAAGCTCTACCCTGTGCTCTTGGCTGAATTCTCTTCATTGTAGGTCCTTTATCTGCATAGCAGGCTGCAACGTAGAGGTTGTCTGCATTCATTCCGTTGTTGTTTTCAGCATTTGCAATTGCTGACTCAAGAAGTTTCTTGATAACGCTGGAAGCGTATCTTGGGTTGTATGTTAAGATACCAAGTGCTGTCTGCACATCTTTACCGCGGATTACATCTAACACGTAGCAGGCTTTCTGAACAGAAATTCTTGCATAAGATAATTTTGCAGACGGTCTTGTCTCTCTATTACTCTCATTTCTGGCTCTCTTAATCTGGCTTCTATGTCCCTTTGCCATTTTAAAGTGCCTCCTTTCCAATTTTTCGATATCTGGTAACACCGCCTTGCTGCCCCTTATGGGACAACAGGCAGATTATTTATTTTAAGTTTAATACTAGCGAACGCCGGATTTCTTTTCGTCTTTTCCGTGTCCTCTGTAAGTTCTTGTTGCAACGAACTCACCAAGTTTATGTCCTACCATATCTTCTGTTACATATACCGGCACATGTTTTCTTCCGTCATGTACTGCGATTGTATGTCCTACGAAGGACGGGAAGATAGTGGAACGACGTGACCATGTTTTGATCACAGATTTATCATTTGCAGCATTCAGAGCGTCAACCTTTTTAAGCAGGCTTGCGTCTGCGAAAGGTCCTTTTTTCAATGAACGAGACATTCTGTACCCTCCTTATTATTTTGATAAAGCTTTTCCATCGCGTCTTCTTACGATGAGCTTGTTGGACTGTTTGTTTTTCTTTCTGGTCTTCAGACCAAGAGCAGGTTTGCCCCATGGTGTACACGGGCCTGGGCGACCGATTCCGGTCTTTCCTTCACCACCACCATGCGGATGGTCATTCGGGTTCATTACGGAACCACGAACTGTAGGTCTGATTCCCATGTGACGTTTACGTCCAGCTTTACCAATGTTAACAAGGTTGTGATCGCCGTTACCAACAACACCGATAGATGCGCGGCATACAAGCGGAACCATTCTCATTTCTCCAGACGGTAATCTTAATGTTGCGTATTTTCCTTCTTTAGCCATCAGCTGAGCGCCGTTACCAGCAGAACGAACCATCTGTCCGCCCTTTCCTGGATGAAGCTCAATGTTGTGTACCATAGTACCAACCGGGATAAGTTCCAGTGGCAGGCAGTTTCCTACACGGATTTCTGCTTCCGGACCGTTCATGACTTTCTGTCCGACTTTCAGTCCTTCTGGAGCAAGGATGTATGCTTTTTCACCATCTTCATAGCTGATCAGAGCGATGTTTGCTGTTCTGTTTGGATCGTATTCGATTGTCTTAACAGTAGCATGGATTCCATCTTTTCTTCTCTTGAAGTCGATGATTCTGTATTTTCTTCTGCTTCCGCCTCCGCGGTGTCTAACAGTGATTTTACCCTGGTTGTTACGTCCAGCATTTTTCTTCAGAGATACGACTAAGGATTTCTCAGGGGTACTTGTTGTGATCTCAGAGAAATCAGATCCAGTCATATGTCTTCTGGAAGGTGTATATGGGTTATAGGTTTTGATTCCCATGATGTTTCTCCTTTCGAATATTAGTTATCATGCTTTCCAGCATATATCTTCAGAAAGCGCGGATTATAATCCTTCGAAGATCTCGATATCTTTGCTTTCTTCTGTAAGAGCTACGATCGCTTTTTTAGTTTTAGCTGTTTTACCAACTGTAACACCGCGACGTTTTTTCTTTCCATCCATGTTCATGGTGTTTACGCTCTTTACTTTTGTTCCTTCGAACATTTTCTCAACAGCCTCTTTAATCTGAGACTTGTTTGCTTCCGGATGAACCAGGAATGTATATTTTTTCTCACCCATGGCGTTCATGGATTTCTCTGTGATTACAGGCTTGAGAATTACATCATAATATTTAATATCTGCCATTATGCGTATACCTCCTCAATGGATGCAACTGCGTCTTTTGTAACCACTACTGTATTGTGTTTCATAACATCATATACGTTGATAGTGTTTACAGTTGCAGTCTGTACATCTGCAATGTTTCTTGCAGAAAGAACTACTTTCTGATCATCATCAGCAGTTACAACAAGAGCTTTGTCTGCTTTCAGGTTTGTGAGAACCTTCTGCATTTCTTTTGTCTTTGCTTCTGCAAGTGCAAGGCTGTCAACAACAACCAGTTTATTTTCCTGAACCTTAGAAGTCAGAGCGGATTTCAGAGCTGCTCTTCTTTCTTTTTTGTTCATTTTTACTTCATAATCTCTCGGTACCGGAGCGAATACTACACCGCCGCCAGTCCACTGTGGTGCACGGATGGAACCCTGTCTTGCATGACCTGTTCCTTTCTGTCTCCACGGTTTTCTTCCGCCGCCGCTTACCTCAGAACGTGTTTTTGCTTTCTGAGTACCCTGGCGATTATTTGCAAGCTGACGAACAACAGCAAGATGAACCAGATGCTCGTTGATTTCTACTCCGAACACTGCATCGTTCAGTTCCATTGTTCCAACTTCATTGCCTTCCATATTATAAACTGTTACGTTTGCCATTCTGATGCTCCTCCTTTCTCATTATAAAGACTTTACTGTCTCTTTGATGGTCACCAGAGATTTCTTAGGTCCTGGAACAGCACCTTTCACTAACAGTAAGTTATTTTCTGTGTCAACGCGAACGATCTCAAGGTTCTGAACAGTAACCTGTACATTTCCCATGTGACCCGGCATGTGTTTTCCTTTGAATACTTTACTCGGATCGGAGCAAGCACCATTGGAACCAGCATGACGATGATATTTGGAGCCGTGAGCCATAGGTCCTCTGGACTGTCCATGTCTCTTGATAGCACCCTGGAAACCTTTACCTTTGGAAACAGCAGTTACATCGATGTGATCGCCGTCTGCAAAGATATCAGTTTTAATTTCCTGTCCTACAGTGTATTCTGCAGCATTTTCAAATCTGAATTCTTTTACAAATCTCTTTGCTGCAACACCAGCTTTGTCAAAGTGACCTTTTTCCGGTTTGTTAACCAGTTTTTCTCTGATTTCGCCATAGCCCACCTGAACTGCAGCGTATCCATCGTTTTCCTCTGTCTTAACCTGAGTTACAACGCATGGACCAGCCTGTAAAACGGTTACCGGGATTAACTGGCCATCTTCATTGAAGATCTGAGTCATTCCGACTTTTGTAGCTAAAATAGCTTTCTTCATTTCTTTCTTCCTCCTTATAGCGGATTACCAAAAAGGCAATCATATAGTTTTTTGAAACGCCCAAAGGGCATTTAAAACGAGTTTAAATTATTTTGTTTTCATCTTGATATCGATGTTAACACCAGCAGGCATTTCCAGTCTGGAAAGTGCATCAACTGTTTTCTGAGTTGGTGTCATGATATCGATAAGTCTCTTGTGAGTTCTCTGCTCGAACTGTTCTCTGGAATCTTTATATTTGTGAACAGCTCTTAAGATTGTAACAACTTCCTTCTTAGTCGGAAGCGGAACCGGTCCGCTAACTGTTGCTCCGTTCTTTTTAACAGTCTCGATGATTTTTGCTGCGGATGCATCTACTAACTGATGATCGTAAGCTTTTAATGTGATTCTCATTACCTGATTTGCCATAAAAAAAGTCTCCTCCTATTCGTACTCAATTATGCAGTACGACAAGCGGCGACTGTACACATCTCCGTGTGTGTCTTTCGACTTCTTTACACACGTCCATCCCGTTGATGGTTTCTGAACTTGTACAGTGACTTGTCGTCAGTTTCCTAACTTGACATTCGCTCCACGGAAAACCCGTCATATCCTGACGGCAACCTCGCGCTTCATTGCTATCATGTCACAGCAAGGATTATTATACACAAGGCATTTCACTTATGCAAGTCCTTTTTTCATTTATTTTTGTATTTTTATAAGTACAATTTTATTTATACTCTTTACACAGGAATTATCGTTCCAGTTATATCAAAAGCGGCTTCAGGAGTTTCTCCCGAGCCGCTTTCTGCGTTACTTCTTATAATATGTAACATTTAAATTCAGATATTATTCGTTATCCTCTTCTTCATCATCTTCTCCTGCAATGATATCCGAATAATCAAACAATGTTACTTTTGTAATAGAGTCTCTTACGATATCAGGAGCATCTCCTGCCTTACGCGCTTTATTTGCCAGTTGAGCTGCTGAGCGTCTTGGAATCGCAAGTTTCTTGATTTCAACCTCTTCTTCCTCATCCTCCGGTTCTGTTTCAGCAAGATCGCTTTCGAGAAGCGAAATTCTCTCAGTAAGGTTGCCCGGTGCATCAAAGTAGTCATCCGGAAGTTCCTGGCTGTCATCTGCGGTTGCAGCGGCAATTTCTTTTTTCAGAAGCTCATGTGCCTCGCTTGTTGCAGCCTGCACATTTTGTGTCGGACGTACGGTTGGTTCCTGTTCCTGTGCTTCTTCATCAAGATCATCTTCATAGATTTCATCTACAAAACCGCCTGTACGGATTTTTTTTCTTTTTATCTTTTCCTCTTTTTTGGCACGTTTTTTCTTTTCTTTCTCTCCATAAAGAAGCTCGTTGTCTTCTTCCTTCATTTTTCTTGCACGCGCCTTTTCTTCCATTTTAAGTTCTTTAGAAGTTTTCACATGTCGTGTATCACCCTGAAGATCTTCATATTCATCTTCCGGCTCTTTTTTCCAGAGTTCCGCAATCACATATAATATAATAAGGAAAAGAATTACAAGCCCGAGGATGATCAGGCCTTCAATACTTTCTGTAGCTACAAGCAAATATCCCACAAATGGGATTGTAACTACGATCTTCGGTACCCAGTTCTTGACTGACACTGTGATATTCTGCTGTGCAGATGTTGTAGTATCGATCACTGTACCCGTATTATTTTCCCGATTTACACTTACCAGATTGTAACGATAAGACTTTCCATCTTCCTGAACAAGAATCGGTGTTCCCGCAGCAACGTCTTCTGTTTTTACCGGTATAGCATAGGTCACAGAACCTACTGGCAGATTTGTAGCTTTATCTGAAGAATCCATAATAACTGTTCTTACCCCAAAGAATGGCGGCAGAGCCAGTCCAAGAACACACACGATCGTACAAATAACAAAGAAATGTACAATAAATTTCAAAAATTTTGACATTGGTATCTCCTTTGCTTTGGTTCACCTTTTATTAAAAGCATTGCCCTGGAATCGGTCTTCTTCCCGGCAATGCTCTTTTATATTATAGAATAATGAATCCTGATTACTGATTGCTCAAATAATTTTCAATGCTCTTCATTGCGTCCTCTTCATCTTCCCCATTTGCAGAAAGAGTAATTTCTTCTCCCGCATCAAGACCAAGTGTCATCATTCCCATGATACTTTTTGCATTGACTTTTTTTCTTCCAATCTCAACGTAGATCTCACTGTTAAACTGACTGGCAACCTGAACCAGCTGCGCAACTGGGCGTGCTTCAAGTCCTGTAGACAGGTGAATAGTGATTGGTTTTTTAATCATAATAAATCCTCCTCGTTCATCCGCAGTTCATCGGCTATCTCACTTAATTTTCTCAGCCGGTGATTAACCCCTGATTTTCCAACCTGCGGATTTAACATCATTCCTAGTTCTTTAAGTGTGGCCTCCGGGTACTGCAATCTCAGTTCTGCAATTTCTGCCAGTCCTTCGTTCAGATTATGAAATCCTTTTTTCTGTTCGATCAGCCTGATATCTTCGATCTGTTTGACTGCCGCGTTCACCGTTTTATTGATATTTGCTGTTTCACAGTTTACTTTCCGGTTGACGGAATTACGCATCTCCTTCAGGATCCGGATATTCTCCAGATTCATCAGTGCCACATTTGCTTCCATAATTGCCAGCATATCTACGATCTGCGCGCCTTCTTTCACATAGACCACATATGACTTCTTACGCAGCACGATCTTCGCATCGATCTGAAAACTACAGATGATTTCTTGCAAATGCGCAGCTTTTCTCTCATCCTGAGTAACGATTTCAAAATGATACCCTTTTTCCGGATCACTGATCGATCCGGATGCAAGAAAAGCACCCCGGATAAATGCCCGCTTACAGCAGCTCTGCTGCGTGAGCAATGCATTCTCCGTATATAACGTTTCCCCGTCACCCTCATTCACCGAAAGTTTCGTTCCCTGAAGGACAGTCTCCACCTGTCTGGGATCTGTGATCTCCACATAATACACATTTCCCTTCTTCATCTGACGACTCTCGCGAATGGCTATTTCTGTTTCTATATTAAATGTTTTTTGTAATAAAGTAAAGTACTTTCTCACCACAGCATCATTTTCTGTCTGAAACCGCAGTATCCCTGCGGCAGTCATTTTGCCACAGGCACTGAGCAATGCTGCAATTTCTGCAATCCGGCAGTGTCTTGCCGTGCTGATCTGTCTGGAAAGTTCTTCTTTCACCATCCCCGAAAAAGACATTTCCATTTCTCCTGTTCTGCTACTCTGTTTCGTTACATTTCGATTTGCTCACAGCATCTCTATTTCTTCAGAAGAGCGTCCTTACCGATATCTCTGTGTTCCAGCCGTATTCCATATTCACGTTTCTCCACCAGTCTGTTATACAGAACCCTTGCCAGTGTCACAGATCTGTGTTTTCCTCCGGTACATCCTATTGCAATGACCAGACTTGTTTTGCCTTCCTTCGCATAATTCGGAATCAGAAATTCAACCATATCTTCCAGTTTCTGAGCAAACTGTCTGGCCGTTTCATTATCCATCACATAATTATAAACACCCTCATCCATTCCCGTCTGCGGTCGCAGTTCATCTACATAATACGGATTTGGAAGAAAGCGGACATCAAAGACCAGGTCTGCATCTTCCGGTATTCCATACTTAAATCCGAAAGAAAGAACAGATATCATCATATTACTGAATTTTCCGTTATCAACAAAAATATTATTCAGTTCCTTCTTCAGTTCTCTGGTCAGCAGATGTGTTGTATCTATAATATAATCTGCCCTGTTGCGTAAAAATTCTGTTTTTTTACGTTCCAGCCTGATTCCATCATCCACTCTTCCTGTCATGGCAAGCGGATGGCTTCTTCTTGATTCTTTATATCTTTTGACAAGTACTTTATCATCCGCATCAAGAAAAAGGATCTCAAAAGTATGTCCTTCCGCTTTCAGTCTGTCAAGCACAACTTCCAGTTCTTCAAGAGCCCGTCCGCTGCGTGCATCAATACCTATCGCAGCGTTCTGCACTTCTTCATCCTGTGATGTCGCCATCAGCGAGACAAATTTCCCGACAAGCGCGATCGGCAGATTATCTACACAAAAATATCTCGCATCCTCAAGCATTTTCAGTGCAGTAGATTTTCCTGCTCCTGACATGCCGGTAACAATTACAAGCCGCATGTTTTATCTCCTGTTAAAATTCTCCCAGAAATTTCACTTCCGGTTCAAGTGTCACTCCAAATTTAGCATATACAATCTCTGTTACATGCTTCATCAGGCTGCGTACATCTTCAGCAGTAGCGTCTCCTGTATTGATCACAAAGCCACAGTGTTTCTCCGATACCTGGGCTCCACCCACGCGATAACCCCGCAGTCCGCTGTCCATGATCAGTTTGCCGGCAAAATATCCTTCCGGTCGTTTAAATGTACTTCCAGCACTTGGGTATTCCAGCGGCTGTTTCGATGTACGCTGCTCACTGAGCTTTCTGGTCAGCATTTTTATTTCCTCGAGATTGCCTTCTTTAAGAGAGAGCACCGCACCCAGGACAATATATCCTGCTGTTTTTATGATGCTCGTTCTATATCCCATCTGAAGTTCTTCTGCCGGAATCTCAAAAACCTTTCCGCTCTGGTCCATTACCATTACTTTTCGAAGAACATCTTTCATTTCTCCACCGTACGCCCCGGCGTTCATGACCACTGCTCCGCCAAGCGTCCCCGGAATTCCTCCGGCAAATTCAAATCCTGTCAGTGATGCTCTTCTGGCAGCTACAGCAATCGTAGAAAGCAGTGCTCCCGCTGATGCATGGATCTCCGTACCTTCTACTTTTACTTCTCCGAAATTACGGTCCAGCTGAATCACAACCCCCCGGTATCCTCTGTCACTGACAAGAAGATTGCTTCCATTTCCAAGAATAAAATACGGGAGATCTTCTGTCCTGCAGATTTCCAGTATTCTTTGCACCTCTTCAAGATTCCTAGGCATAACAAATACTTCTGCCGGACCGCCGATTCGAAAAGTTGTATGACGTTTCATCGGTTCTTCCAAAAGCACTCGATCACTTCCAAACTCCCGGCAAAACTTCTGTTTTATTTCTTCATTCACAGATTTTGTCCCCTATCTTTCTATTCAGTTGATATCCTTATTTATTTCTTGTTTTCTCCGCCAGCAGGTCTTTCACCACCTCTGCAGATACCAGCATTCCTGCTGTTCCCTGCACAAACGAAATGCTTCCGTTTCCTTCCGACGCCCGATCGGTATTGTTATCTTTCATTATCCTGCTGTTCTTTTCCTTACGGATTTTTTCACGAGAATATAACACCTTGACTTTTCGGACGTTTTTTTTGCGAAGCTCGACACGAATAGTTTTCGCAAACGGATCATTGCTTACCCTGGAAATATCTGCGATCTCAAGTCTTGCCGGATTCAGTTTGTTTTCTGTCGTGAGACATGAGATCACCGGAACTCCACAGGCTTTTGCCTGTTCGATCAGAAGAATCTTGGATGCCAATGAATTCATCGCATCTACAATATAGTCATACGCCTTCAGATCAAACATCCCTGCTGTATCATTACTATAATATGTTTCATAGGTATGCACCAGAATATCCTCATCAATGTCACGAATATGTTCTTTTGCTACCTGAACTTTTTTGCGGCCTATTGCCGAACGCAATGCATATAACTGCCTGTTGATGTCAGTCAGAGAAATATCTTCATGATCAACAAGTGTAAGGCTTCCAACTCCACAGCGTGCAAGAGCTTCCACCACATACGAACCGATACCACCAATGCCGAACACTGCGATTTTCGCACTGCCAAGCCGTTTCACGCCTTTGGTTCCAAGCAGATTTTCCATTCTGGAAAATGCATCGTACATGTGTAAACCTCCTCCTGTTTTTTCATTATTTATTAAAACTTCTCTATCTCCACCCTAACTAAAGCTCATTATACTATCCACACAAAAGAATGTACAGTTTTTCATACTTTTTTTACAATCCGTGCATGAATCATGAACAGTTCCATATACTACTGACATTAACTGTGTTCTTTTGCTTTTCGATTGGCAATAGCCTTCTCATTATATGCATAAATAACGTAAAAGTCAAAAGAAAACCATGTTTTTTACAAATAAATTTTTTTATTCCAAAAATTGTTAAGGAAAGGATGGATTACATGTCAGAAGAAAAACAACGCGAAAAACAGAAAGCATACGAAAAATACGTAAAAAAGATCACTCCTGTTCACAATCTTCCGTTAAACATGCTGAAAGCATTCCTGACTGGCGGACTGATCTGTGTTCTCGGTCAGCTTATCCTGAACACCGCATCTTCTATAGGAGCTGACAAAGAAACTGCCGGAAACTGGTGTTCCCTTCTGCTGATCTTTATCAGTGTTATTCTGACTGGTCTGAATGTTTATTCTAAAATAGGAAAATTCGGCGGTGCCGGAGGGTTGGTCCCTATTACCGGTTTCGCCAATTCTGTTGCCGCATCGGCTATCGAATACCGTGCAGAAGGTCAGGTCTTCGGAATCGGCTGCAAGATTCTCACGATTGCCGGCCCCGTCATCCTGTATGGCATTTTAAGTTCCTGGCTTCTTGGCCTTATTTATTATGTATACAAACTCCTGGAGGTGATCTGATGAATTCCGGAACTCTGCTCGGGAAGGCAAGTATCTCTTTTTCCCGCCCCGTTTATATTCAAAGCTGCGCGTCCGTAGTTGGTCCCAAAGAAGGGGATGGTCCTTTAAAAAACTGTTTTGATATAATCTGTGATGATCCGATGTTCGGAGAAAAGAAATGGGAAGCTGCTGAAAGTGCCATGCAAAAAAAGGCCGCTGTTCTTGCGATCGGAAAAGCCGGTCTTACACCGGATGATATTCGATTTGCCTTCGCTGGTGACCTGCTCGCCCAGACCATTGCTTCTTCCTTTGGTATTGCAGAAATGGGAATTCCATTCTTCGGTCTGTATGGTGCCTGCTCTACAATGGGAGAATCACTCTCTCTTGGAGCTATCGCCGTATCTGCCGGATATGGGCATCACATTCTCTGTGCTACCTCCAGCCATTTTGCCACTGCCGAAAAAGAATTTCGTTTTCCTCTTGGTTACGGCTGTCAGCGCCCTCTTTCCGCTACCTGGACTGTTACCGGAAGTGCTGCCTGTATTCTCAGTCCAGAGGCCCCTCATCCATCAGAAATGGTCGGTTCTTCACTTCTCAGAAGTACCCTCGGATCTGTGGCGATCACCGGAATCACCACAGGAAAAGTCATTGATTTTGGCTTTCGTGATTCTCTCAACATGGGTGGCTGTATGGCTCCTGCCGCATGTGACACCATTTACCGGCATTTTGAGGACTTCGAGCGTTCTGTAAATGACTACGATGCTGTTCTGACAGGAGACCTCGGTGTTGTTGGACGGCAGATCCTTCTCGATCTTCTGAAAGAAAAAAATATAGATCTGTCATCCGTCCATCAGGACTGTGGTCTGCTGATATACGATAACCAGAAACAGGATACACATTCCGGCGGCAGCGGCTGTGGCTGTGCAGCCTCTGTACTTGCCGCCTATATTCTTCCCCGTGTCGTGTCCGGCTTTTGGAAACGTGTCCTCTTTGTACCGACCGGCGCCATGCTTTCCAAAGTTAGTTTTAACGAAGGCGAATCTGTTGCCGGAATCGCCCACGGAGTTGTCATCGAACACATCAGTAAAGAAACGGAGGTCTGACCATGGATTATTTTAATGCATTCTGGGTAGGTGGACTGATCTGTGCTCTTGTACAGATTCTTCTGGACAAAACCAAGCTGCTTCCGGGCCGTGTTATGGTCCTGCTCGTCTGCTCCGGTGCTGTCTTGAGTTTTCTGGGCTTTTACCAGCCTTTTACAGAATATGCAGGCGCAGGTGCCAGTGTTCCACTTCTTGGATTTGGAAATATTCTGTGGAAAGGCATGAAAAAAGCGATCGATGAAAACGGTTTTCTCGGTCTGTTCACTGGTGGTTTCACTGCCTGTGCCGTTGGTGTTTCTGCCGCATTGATTTTTTCATATCTGGCAAGTCTGATTTTTCATCCCAGAATGAAAGAATAATAAAGTCCCCATTTGTCTGCCACCAGCGAACATCTGTAAATTATTCTATTGCGTTCTCTGTCCTTTTCGTTTATAATGTACCCTGTTATCATTTTACAACGTTAAAGGAGTAGAAATATGAAAAAGCTTTGGAACAAATGGACAGACATCGCTCTGGTAAAGCGAATCCTGGTTGGACTGATTCTCGGTGCTATCCTCGGAATCGCTGTACCAGGGGCGACCGGCATCGCAATCCTTGGAGATGTCTTTGTAAGTGCACTTAAGGCGATCGCACCACTTCTGGTATTCTTTCTTGTTATCAGTTCTCTGTGTAACGCAGGTAAATCTCATGGCGGTGTCATCAAGACAGTTATCATACTTTACATGTTCAGTACTGTACTTGCCGCAGTCATTGCCGTATTTACAAGTATGGCATTTCCTGTAAAACTGACACTTGCCACTGCTGCCACTACAGATGCAGCAGCACCGCAGGGTATTGTCGAGGTTCTCAACAACCTCCTTCTGAATCTGGTTGCCAACCCGGTATCTTCCCTTGTGAACGCAAACTATGTCGGCATCCTTATGTGGGCAATTCTTCTTGGTCTTGCATTCCGTGCTGCCAATAACATGACCAAAAATGTACTTAAAGATGTTGCTGATGGAATTTCCACAGTTGTTACCTGGATCATCAATATGGCTCCATTCGGTATCTTCGGTCTTGTATTCAACACAGTATCTACCAATGGCCTGGATATCTTCACAACATATGGAAAACTGCTTCTTCTGCTTGTCGGATGTATGCTTTTTATCTATTTTGTAACAAACCCTCTTCTGGTATACTGGTGTATCCGCAAGAATCCATATCCGCTGATCTTCCACTGTCTGAAGAGAAGTGCTCTGACTGCTTTTTTCACAAGAAGTTCTGCAGCCAATATCCCGGTCAATATGAAAGTCTGTGAAGAAATGGGACTTGACCGTGATACATATTCTGTAACGATTCCTCTTGGTGCGACGATCAACATGGACGGTGCTGCCATCACGATCACTGTCATGACGATGGCAACCGCCTTTACCCTTGGCATTCATGTAGATATCCCTACTGCAATCATCCTGAGCCTTCTGGCTGCTCTGTCAGCCTGTGGTGCATCTGGTGTTGCCGGTGGTTCTCTGCTTCTGATTCCGATGGCATGCTCCCTGTTTGGCATCTCAGATGATGTCTCCATGCAGGTCGTTGCAGTAGGATTCATCATCGGAGTGATCCAGGACTCTGTAGAAACAGCCCTGAACTCTTCATCCGACCTTCTTCTCTCTGCTTCTGCTGAATTCAGACAGTGGCGACTCGAAGGAAAAGAAATCAACTTCTGATCAGATCAGACATACACGAAAGCCCCGGCATTAATCTGTCGGGGCTTTTTGCTGCCATTTCATCCTTTCTTTGTATACTTTTGTCTACCATCTTTTCCAGAAAAACAATCCTGCCCCGAAGCCTTTTCCAAGTGCTAACATCAGCACAAACACCGCCAGGTATCGAACGATTCTTGCCCGGCGCATAAATATTGGAAACACATTCAGGATTTCTGCAAGTGCCATAGCCCAGCATCCAACAAAAATTCCTCCAAACAGTCCAAATATCCCAAGGAATATGGAACGTCCCGGCAAATGGACCTCAAAAATCTGAAACAAATTTCCCAGTACAGCACCAGCAGAAACCATATCTTCATAAAACAGGATGTGCTTTGCAGTATGTGTACGGTCAGCAAAATCAGAGATCACTCCCAGTTCCACAATAAAGGAGAACACACCTCCTGCAACAACCATTCCTGCGCTGATACCGATCAGTGCCAGAAACACATTTCGCCACCACATTATCGATCACCCACTTCAAGTTCTTCTTTTCTTCTGGATGCATTTTCTACGAGTGCCGTCTGAATATCATTTTCATAGAGACGCATCTGCACCTCCATCGGAGTCGGATCGACTGTAAATCGTTTTTTACCAAAATGATTAAAAAAGATCAGGATTCCAAATGTCAGTCCAATAGAATATGTGACTTCCAGAACAGTGAAACCATCACTTTGTTTTCCCATCACAAGTTCATATATCTGACCAAACAGTTTTGTTCCACCCACATCATTATTAAATGCCATGATTGAAAATGCCGAGCCAAAAAAGATAATTGCTGCCACAGCTGCCACTTTGAGGATATGCCAGAGATATGGCGGAGTTTTCTGATTTTCGTATGTCACGATAATATCCACTTCTCCAAGATTCTGCACTTCTACTTCAGGGTACGCAGCATGGATACAGGCAATGATTTCCAGTACAGAGACCACATACCGCTGTTCTCTGTTTCCATGAAGCTTCAGTATCTTTACTGTCTGAAGTTTCGGCAGAAATTTTTTATCGGAACATTCCATGCTGACAATATCCTTCAGAAACACATCCTGTTCTGTCACTTCAACATTGCGCTCTCCTTTTATATAAAGTGTTATATTTTCGGAAGCCATACTTTCATCTGTCCTTTCTTTTTTTACAGGACATTTTGTCCGATATATACAGTATCTTTATATTCAGCAATTTTATACTTCCGTTTTATCCTGTATTTCTTTTTTGAGTCTGTGTAAGATTCTTTTTTCCATTCTCGAAACCTGCACCTGTGATATTCCCAGCCTCTTTGCCACCTCCGTTTGTGTCATATCACAGAAATAACGCATGCAGATCAGCCTTCTTTCTTCTGTTCCCAATATATTTAGTAATTCTTCCAGAAAGATTTTGTCCAGTATTCTTTCCTGCCTGTTTTCCTTCTCCGGAATCTTGTCCAAAAGTTGCAATTCCGTTCCTTCCCCCTGATGTATAGGACGATAGATTGATTCTACTTCTGTTGCTGCATCCGATGCCATGGCAATTTCCTCCGGTGTCATTCCCAGCTCTTCTGCCAGCTCTGTCACCGTCGGCTCCCTGCCCAGATTCTTTTCCAGTTTTTCACGCATTTTATAAATGCGATATTGATTTTCTTTTATGCTGCGGCTGACCTTCAGCATCCCGTCATCTCGCAGGAAACGTTTGATTTCTCCCGCAATCATTGGTACTGCATACGTAGAAAATTTCACATCATATGACAGATCAAATTTATCTACTGCTTTCAAGAGTCCGATACTGCCAATCTGAAACAAATCTTCCATCTCTGCACCTCTTCCCAGGAATCTGTGTGCAACACTGTAGATCAGTCCTGTGTTTTCATGGAACAAAATGTCTCTTGCTTCTTTATCCCCCTGGTGCGCACGCCCGATTAGGGCAACGGTATCCCAGGTCATTTTTTACCGGCCGATGATTTTTTTCATGTGTACGACAGTTCCTTTATCTGGTTCCGATTCCACTGATAATTCATCCATAAATGCCTCCATAAACGTAAATCCCATTCCAGATCTGTCCTTATCCGGTTTTGAAGTATACATCGGTTCCATTGCTTTCTCCACATCACTGATCCCCACGCCATGATCAGTAATATCTACATAAAGCTCCCGTTCCCTGTAAGACAGGTGCATCTCAATCCTTCCTCTTCTGCCTTCGTATCCGTGTATAATACAGTTTGTCACTGCCTCCGAAACAGCAGTCTTCAAATCTGCGATCTCCTCCAGAGTCGGATTCAACTGCGTGCAAAAAGATGCTGCCGTAACTCTTGCAAGCCCTTCATTCACCGGATTACTTTCAAAAATAAGTAGCATCTCATTTGCAGATACTTCATTTGTATCTTCTCTCATGACACTTCCCCCTCCCCTGCTTTCTGGATCACAATGTAACGATGAAGTCCTGACAGACGCAGTAAATGCCCTATATGACCGTTTACGCCGACTGCCTGAATACAGTCCTTTCGCATTCCAAGTGCACGATATCTTCCCATCAGAAGCCCGATGCCTGAACTGTCCATAAACTCTGTCTCCGAAAAATCAAACACAATTGTACGGATATAAGTCCTCCCTGCAATCATTTCTGTTCCTTTCCGGATCAGATCTGCCATCGGATGATCCAGTTCCTGCGGAAGAATGATACGCAATGTAGTCCCCTCCAGTTGAAACATTTCATTCATTTTCTACTCCCCCTTCTGTCCACTTTCAAGAATGCCCGCCACTGATATAATTTTGTTGCTCACCACCTGCAGGTGGGAGTCATCTCACATCTGATATAAAGAAAAGGAGATGTACGTTCTGAAATCGTACATCCCCTTCTCCGAGGTTTTTCTGCTATATCGTTATTTATTCATAATACTCTTCATCATAATTGCTGTAATCCGACTCATCGTAAGAAGTATCCTCATACGAAGTATCTTCAGACGACGAAGTATCCTCTGTGCTGTCTGACGAATTCTCCTGACTCTGCGCTCCCTCTGTATCTCCGATTCCTGCTACACCGGTCGCATCTCTGATCGTTGTATAAACAGATTTCATGCTGTCTGTCAGTACATCCACATGCACCTTCTGAATCTCCACAGCTGCTTCATCCAGATTCTGCTGCTGATAATACGTATAAGCCTGCAGAAGTGCCTGATAGCTTTCGCTCTTCGTCTGTTCTGTCGTAAGTTCCTGCGTGACAGACTCTACCGTATCTCCAGATTCTTTGGCCTCTCCCTGTGCTTTCGTGAGTTCCGCTCCCTGGCTTGCCAGAGATTCACTGTACTGGACAATCTGCTGGTTCGCCTCCTGATAGATTCCCTGCCGTATCGCAGGTACCGCCAGAAGCCAGAATGCTACTGCACCAGCTGCTATTCCGGCCATCAGAATAAAAAATACAGAAACCTTTGAATGTTCTCTGTACACGGTCGGCTGAGCGACTCTCTCGCTTCCGAGAATATCCGTATCCGGATTTTCTTTAGTCCCGGAGCGAAACAGACCTTTCTTTTTCTTTTCAAGTCTGGTCGTCACTCCTGTCTGCTCATCTACCTCTCGCAGAAAACGAAGGGTTGTTGTGTTTGTTTTGTCAATCCTTGCAGCTTTTTTGAGGATTCTTCGCGCTTTATTCCATTCTCCGTTCTTCATCTGGATTAAAGCCAGCAGATGATATCCCTTGATCAGTTTGGAATTCTGTGTAAGAATCTTTCGCAACTGAATGGCTGCCATATCTTCATGCCCTTCTCGGCAGAGCATTAATGCATGGTTATATTTCTTGATTGTTTCATTGATTGCCGCAAGTTTATTGGGATTTGCCTGCAATTTGTTGATATATTCTGATGCCAGGTTTCTGGTTGGCTGAAGATTCTTACTGATCACCCATTCACTGAGTGCCGAGACAACTTCCCCTGTTTCAAAATATACCAGCCCAAGCAGATTTCTCGCCCTGATGTTTCTTTTGTCATACATAAGACTCTGTTTCAGACAGGCGATCGCACCGGAAAGATCACGGATACTTGCCTTCTCAAGTCCCTGATTATAAAAAATCTTAGACAGATAATCTACCTTTTTCTGAATCAGTACATTATACCCACAATTTGGACAGTAATCCAGATCCATATCTGTAAGAAATGCACCGCAGTTCATACAATTCATGTAGTTCTCCTTGTATCTTATTTTACACGTCTGTTGCTTTTTGCTTCTCTTAATACTTCCTGAAGAACATCCAGAATATCCGTAAGCTCTCTGTCATAGATTGCGCCCTCTGCATCTGTAACATCCAGACATGGCTCAAATTTCTTCAGTTCCTCTTCATAATCAATCATATTATTCTCCTTTATTTACCGACTCCCTGCAGAATAAGTGTCTTGATTTCTCCAACCAGATACAGAGAACCGACACAGAATAACATTCCGTCTTCTCCTTTTGCCGCCAGAGCTTTCTTAAACGCTTCTTCCACATCTTCGCAGGCTTCCGCTGTCGGACAGCCTTTTTCTCTGAATATCTCTGCCAGTTTTTCTGCCGGAACCTTTCGATAGCCTCCAACCTGAGTCACGATCACATGATGGAAAGAAATTTTCCCAAGAATGGTACGGATCATATCTGTATAATCCTTATCATCTACTGCCGAAAAAAGCAGTGTCAGCGGATAATCTTTCTGGAAATGTACTGCTGTCTCCACAAATTTCTCTACACCATCTTCATTATGTGCCCCGTCAACGATCACACCCGGCAACACGGTTTCCATCCTTCCCTGCCAGCGTGTCTCGAGAAGTCCCTTCCTGACCGCCTCCACCGGTATCTTCACCTGGTCTTTTAATACTTCAATCGTCTTCAATGCAAGTGAACTGTTCATCACCTGATACTCTGCAATAAATGGAAGCGTAAAAACTGTATTTCCATAATACTCATTCTCATAAGAAAAATCAATGCCTGCCCTGGTGTTTCGGATGATTTTTGTATCTTCTCTCTTCACTTCAAAATACGGACTTCCCAGTTCCTGTGCTCTTGCTCTGATCACCCCTGCTGCAGCCGGATTATTTCCATCATAGATCACAGGCACACCCGGCACAATGATTCCCGCCTTCTCTCCGGCAATTGCCTCAATGGTATTCCCCAGATACTGCATATGGTCAAAACTGATCGACGTAATTACACAGGCACTCGGTTCTTCTACTGCTGTTGTCGCATCCAGTCTTCCACCAAGGCCTGTTTCAAGTATCACATAATCCACATTTGCATCCGCAAAAATCACCATTCCCATCAGAAACAGGAACTCAAAATATGTTGGATGATAACTACCTTCCGCTACCAGCTCATCTGCAAGTTTTTTTACCTTTTCAAATGCTCTGAGGAATGTATCATTGTCAATATTCTTCTCATTAATCTGAAAGCGTTCATTGATCACAACCAGATGCGGAGAGGTAAACAGTCCACAGGAATATCCGGCTTCTCTAAAGACCGAAGTCAGAAATGCACAGGTGCTTCCCTTTCCATTTGTTCCTGCCACATGTACAACCTGAAACTGCTTCTGCGGATTTCCAAGACGCCACAGGCATTCTTTTGTGTGCTCCAGTTTATTCTTTGTTGTAAATTTCGGAGTTTCTTCAATATAAGCAACCGCTTCTTCGTAATTCATAAAAAAATTCACCACTCATCTAATGTATTCGCAGCTATCTGGTCTTTAAAACCAAACCGCTACGATATCATTATATATGAGTGGTGAAAGATGTCCAGTACTAATCGTAATCTTTTATTCGTCAGAATCAGGATTCATCTGTCGGAAGTTTCCATTTATTTTCAGAATACAACATATAAACCGAACGGTCGTAACTCTTGCTCAATGCCTTTCTGGTTGAACTGTTGCTTCGCTGTGATACTGATATTCTGTCAAAATCCTTCAGTTCTGTGCCTGATATCATCAGTGTGGTCGGATTCACATATACAGTATCGATCCATTCCCCGTTCAGCTTAACCTGACTGGATGGTGTGAAGTTTGTTCCCTTTAATCGATATGTAAAATCTATGTCAGAGATAAGATCCATAGAATCCAGACTCACATCATAAATGCCCATTCGCATCTTGGTTCTTTCAAATGTCAGTTCCTTATCTTTGTATGCATACTTTTCTCCATAAAGAAGATCATACTGAAGCGTTTCCAGATCTACCTGGTAATTTCGGGTATTTCTTCTTGCCTGGTGATAACGGAAGATTGTTCCTTCATGTATTCCGGCGCGATCCATAACCTCTGCTGCCATCTGATAAGCTGAGAGATTCACCTTCTTTTTCTCCATACCGAAATTGTCCCATATTACATATTCTGTCTGGAACAGATATTTATTCTTGAGATCTTCAACCGTAAGTCCCATTGTTGGAAGGTGATCGCCGTACATAACCAGGATCACATCCTCCGGATAATCTGCCAGTGCATCTGTCAGCTCTTTAACAAAATTATCCATTTCGTGGATCTCATTGCAGTAATACTCCCACTGGTTGTTCTGCGCTTCTGTTGCAGCACCTGTGACTGTGATCTCCGGATCATCGATCAGCTGTTCTTCCGGATATGCTCCATGTCCCTGTGTGGAGATTGTATATACATAATCCGGTCCTTCCGTAGAATCCAGACATTTGATGATCTCATCAGTGAGAACTTCATCTTTTGTCCAGCCCAGCGGGTTCTTATCATTTTCCTCTGCCATATATTCAGCAGAAGTGAAAGTATCAAATCCAAGGTTCGGGAAGATACTTCTTCTTCCGTAGAAGTTTGCCTCATTATTATGCACTGCATGAGTGCTGTATCCAAGATTCTTCAGGACATATGGTGCGCTTTCGCAGGTTGTCTCTTTCAGAATACTCTTGTACGGATATTCTCCCGGTCCAAAATAATGAAGGCTCATACCTGTGATTGACTCAAATTCCGTATTTGCTGTACCGGCTCCGACTGCCGGAACCTTGTAGTATCCGGATGAATACTCTTTCATCAGCTTGCGGAACGTAGGGATCGGATCTTCGGAGATTTTCAAATAATTGACCAAAGTCGGATCAAAGAAGGATTCGAGCTGCAGGAAGAGAATATTCGGCTGATTTTTCTCATTTGTTGCCGGAAGGTTATCCTCAGTCTTCTCGATTCTCTCAATCTCTTCTTCTGAATAATCACGAGGACAGCTGATGCCGGTGTTAAATATTGTGACACCAAGGCAGTATGGATATCCATAATCTTCATATGCAAATGCAATATTTCCAAAGTAATTGGAAAGCACTCTCTTTTCCAGCGCCAGCTGTGTGATTCCTACAAATGCTGCAATTCCCACAACAACCAGGAGAAGGTCATAGCGGAATTTTACTTTTCGCTGATACTTTGGTCCTTTGATCAACAAAGAAAGAAGAATCAGTACTAATACTCCGAGCACGATCAATGCAACTACCACACCCCAGGACGGCAGATATTTGTTAAGAACTGCCATACCGTCTGTGAGCAGATGCAGATCCGGGCCGGTAAACGGTGTGACCCTGTTTGCCAGGATCACGCCATTGATAATTCCAAGAAGCAGCCAGAATATGGATACCAGAACACGCCAGAAGGTTCTTCGGCGGAACAAATATACAATCAGGCTCGTGGTAAATATAAGGCCTGCGTTATAAGCAAATACCAGTGGTTTTCCTGTCATGTAGGTCCACGCATCGGTAAAAGAATGACGACTGATCGCTTCGATAAGGAAATATCCGGCTGCACTGCAAAGTGCATGAAGCAGCAGGGATATCTTATTGCATATCTTATACAATTTCATCCAAATGCTCCTTTATTACTTGTCCATCTGAGTAAGCTGTGTTTTAACCTTTTCCATCATTTCTTCATATTTCTGAAGTTTTTCTTTTTCTGCATTTACTTTTGCTTCCGGAGCTTTGTTGACAAAGTTCGGATTGCTCAGCATTCCCTGGCATCTTGCGATTTCTTTTGCAAGACGCTCCTGTTCTTTTTTCAGACGCTCAATTTCTTTTTCTCTGTCGACAAGATCTTCAAGCGGCATATATACAACTGCATCGGATACTACTACAGATACTGCATCTTCACCGATACCGTCTTTGTTTTCCTGTACAAGGATTTCTTTTGCAAATGCAAGGTTCACGAAGGATTTCTTGCATGCTTCGTATCTTGCACATGTATCCGCATCCTTACCTACGATGTAAAGGCTGGTTTTGCGGTTCATCGGCACTTTCATTTCTGTACGTGTGTTACGGATACCGCGAATTGCTTCTTTAAAGCTTTCCACTGCTTTTTCTGCCTCCGGGAAGGACCATGCTTCCTGGAATACCGGCCAGTCAGAAATCATGATAGATTCTTCTTCAGGAAGAAGTGTGCAGTAGATTTCTTCTGTGATGAATGGCATGTATGGATGAAGCAGTTTCAGTCCTTCTGTCAGGGCTGTACGAAGTGTCCAGAGTGCATCATTTGCAGCCTTCGGATCTTCTTCTGCTTTCCAGAGGCGAACTTTTGCCATCTCGATATACCAGTCACAGAGCTCATCCCACAGGAAGTCATAAACCTTCTGTACTGCGATTCCAAGCTCATATTTGTCCATGTTGTCTGTAACTTCACGGATCACTGTATTGAGTTTGGAAAGAATCCATTTATCTTCAAGGCAAAGCTCATTTAAATCTGCAGGTTCAGTAACTGTCTTGCCTTCCAGGTTCATCATAATGAATCGGGATGCATTCCAGATCTTGTTTGCAAAGTTACGGCTGGATTCTACTCGCTCCCAGTAGAAACGCATGTCGTTTCCAGGTGCATTTCCTGTGATCAGTGTCAGACGAAGTGCATCTGCGCCGTATTTATCAATAACTTCCAGCGGATCGATACCATTTCCAAGAGATTTACTCATCTTACGTCCCTGTGAGTCACGTACAAGACCATGGATCAGTACATGGTGGAATGGAACTTCTCCTGTCTGCTCAAGAGCGGAGAATACCATACGGATAACCCAGAAGAAGATAATGTCGTATCCTGTTACAAGAACATCTGTCGGATAGAAATATTCCAGTTCCGGTGTCTTGTCCGGCCATCCAAGTGTAGAGAACGGCCAAAGTGCAGAACTGAACCAGGTATCCAGAGTATCCTCATCCTGATGAAGATGTGTGCATCCACATTTCGGGCATTTTTCCGGCATTTCTCTTGCAACGACAACTTCACCACACTCATCACAGTAGTAAGCCGGGATTCTGTGTCCCCACCAGAGCTGACGGGAAATACACCAATCACGGATATTTTCCAGCCAGTGCAGATATGTCTTACCAAAGCTTGCCGGAACAAATTCCAATTCACCCGGTCTTAAGGATTCCATAGCTGCTTTTGCCATCTCGTCCATACGAACAAACCACTGCGGTTTGATCATTGGCTCTACGGTTGTGCCACAACGGTCATGCGTACCAACACTGTGATTATGTGGAACAACTTTTACGAGAAGTCCCTGCGCTTCAAGATCTGCTACCATTGCTTTACGGGCTTCGTAGCGGTCCATACCTGCATATTTGCCACCAAGAGAATTGATGGTAGCATCATCATTCAGAATATTGATTTCCTCCAGATTATGACGTTTGCCTACTTCAAAGTCATTCGGATCATGTGCCGGTGTAATTTTTACACATCCTGTTCCAAATTCTTTGTCAACATACTCATCCGCAATAACCGGGATCTCACGGTCAGTCAACGGCAGTTTCAGCATTTTGCCGATCAGATCTTTGTATCTTTCATCATCCGGATTGACTGCAACTGCAGTATCTCCGAGAAGTGTTTCCGGACGTGTAGTTGCGATCTCTACAAATCTGCCTTCCTCACCTACGATCGGATAATTAATGTGCCAGAAAAATCCGTCCTGATCCTCATGCTCTACCTCTGCATCAGAGATGGAAGTCTGGCATACCGGACACCAGTTGATGATTCTGGAACCTTTGTAAATATATCCTTTCTCATACAGACGGATAAATACTTCCTGTACAGCCTTGGAGCATCCTTCGTCCATTGTGAAGCGTTCTCTCTCCCAGTCTGCAGAAGCACCGAGTTTCTTCAGCTGGTTGATGATCTTTCCGCCGTACTCTTCTTTCCATGCCCACGCATGTTTAAGGAATTCTTCACGTCCGATATCGTGTTTGTCGATTCCTTCTTTTTTCAGTTTATCGATAACCTTAACCTCTGTTGCGATTGCAGCATGGTCGGTTCCCGGCTGCCACAGAGCTTCGTATCCCTGCATTCTCTTGAAACGGATCAGGATATCCTGCATGGTTTCATCAAGTGCATGTCCCATATGAAGCTGGCCGGTTACGTTCGGCGGCGGCATTACGATTGTAAATGGTTTCTTATCTGGATTTACTTTTGCGTGGAAGTATCCGTTGTCCATCCATTTCTGATAAAGGCGGTCTTCCAGACCCTTTGGGTCATATGTTTTTGCAAGTTCTTTGCTCATAATTTCCTCCTGATTAAAAAAAGCATCTCCCATCTACTGTAATTGCATTTTTTCGCCTTGTCAAGACGGATTGTGCATTTTTCGCAGAATCTGGGAGATTTGCTTTCCTGTATTATTTTTTCAAATCGTCATTCAACGGATTTCAACGATTCTACCATATCGATCTTTTTCAGTTTTTTATGCATAAAGATGTTTACCACAGCTGAAAAGATACAGGTGATCACCGCACAGTACAAAAAGCTGAGTGGAGCAATGTTTCTTCCAAACATGACCGCATCCACCTCTACTGTGACAATAATAAAGCGATGGAGCAGGATACCAAATCCTGATCCAAACAGAATTCCTGCGATTGTCAGAATGATATTCTCTCGCAGGACATACTGAGAAACTTCTATATCAAAGAAACCAAGTACCTTTAATGTGGCAAGCTCTCGCTGGCGCTCAGTGATATTGATATTGTTCAGATTATAAAGTACTACAAATGCAAGCATTCCTGCTGACACGATCAGTACAAGAATAACTACACCAAGAGTGCTGAGCATACGGTCTACCATTTCGATCGTACTCTCTGTATAGCTGATGCTTAAGACAGCCGGTAAATCCATGATCTTCTGTCCGACCTTTTCCACCCAATCCTTATATTCCTCTTTTACCGAGAAAACGATATCTTCATAAACCGGCTCTTCTCCAAATGTTTCTTTGTAGATCTGCGGTGTCATATAAACATAATGGCCTGCGTAATTTTCGGTGATAACAGAGATCTTCACATGATACTCTTTGTCATCTTTTTCGAGTGTCAGTTCATCACCGGGCTTCAGCCCCAGAAGACTCGCTGTCTTTTCACAGACCGCCGCCCCATCCTCAGGCAACTCGTATTCTTCTTTTGTAACACGGTTTCGAAGTGTCACATCTTTTTTGAAGTTCTCAAGGTTTTCAGGAACAAACACATATACACTCAGATTTGATTTTCCGTTTGGAGCTGTGAGCTTTGAGAGTCTTATCTTCGTATAATGATCCAGTGATTCATTTTTATCCAGAGATTCTATAAGTGCTTCCCTTTCCGTATCCGTAGCATCGTCATCTGAGATGATCGTCGCATCATAATGCTGCAGATTCGTGTACTGAAGATGTACAATGTCTGAAACAGAATCACGAATACCAAAACCTACCAGCATCAGCGCCATACTTCCTGCAATTCCAAAAATCGTCATGAACAGACGTTTTTTATAACGGAACAGATTTCGAAGAGAAGATTTCCAGGTAAAATTCAGATGTTTCCACAAAATCGGTATCCGCTCCAGAAGGATTCGTTTCCCTTCTTTAGGTGTCGGTGGACGCATCAATGATGCCGGTGTCTCTGCCAGCGCATGCACACAAGAAAAAATCGTTGCACCAACTGTACAGATCAATGCCGCCACGGAAGCAAGCAGTGCATATTTCAGTTCATAATGTATCTGAAGGGTATTCTCCACATTGTGATACATAATTCCATAAGACTTGATAATTACAAACGGAATGATCTTTTCACCGATCAGGATACCGGCAACACTGCCGCCTGCCGTTGCCAGGAACGCATAATTCAGATATTTGGAAGCAATACTGATTTTACTGTAGCCGAGAGCCTTCATTGTTCCAATCTGCGTTCTCTGCTCCTCGACCATTCTGGTCATGGTGGTAAGACTGATAAGGGCTGCTACCAGGAAGAAAATAACAGGAAATACCTCGCCGATATTTTTGATACGGTCTGCATTGTCTCCGTAATCAGAGTATTCCGGAAGTCCATTTCGGTCTGTGAGAATCCATTCCGGATATTTTAAGTCTGTAAGTTCTTTTTTTGCATCGTCAATCTTTTCCTGCCCGTCTTTTATTTTATCTTCTGCTTCTTTTTTACCGTCTTCATATTCTTTCTTGCCATCGGCAAGCTCTTTTCGGGCATCCTCAAGCTCCTTCTCTGCATCTTTTAGCTTCTGCTCGTTTTCCTGGATTTCTCTTTCACCGTCGACCAGTTTCTGTTCATTTGCCGCGATCTCGGCCTCACCGGAATTCAGTTTTTGCTCATTTGCCTCGATTTCGGCCAGAGCAGAGTTCATTTTAGCCTTGTTTGCATCTATTTCTGCCTGACCATCCTGGAGCTTTTTCAAGCTGGCGTCCAGTTTCTTTTTACTGTCTTTTAGAGTTTTTTCATTTGCTGCAATCTCTTTCTCTGCAGGACCAAGCTTTGCCTCTTCCTCATTTAACTTCGCTTTTCCTTCGTCGATTGCTATCTGATTTGCACTTAAGTTCTCCAAAGTCTGGGCAAGTTCTGTCTTTTTAGCCTGAAGAGTTTCGACTCCGGCATTTGCTGCTGAAAGATTTGCTTCAAGTTCTGTTTTCTGTGCTGCCGCCTGCTGACAGGCATTTAATGACTCCTGAGCCTGGGCAAGAGCGCCATTTACAGCTTCGAGTTCTGCCTGGGCCTGTGCAAGAGCCTGCTCATATCCGGCAAGCTCTTCTTCCGTCAGCTCTCCGTTTTCGACTTTCTGCGCTGCTTCGTCACGGGCGGCCTGTGCCGCTTCCACTGCACTCTGTTTTTCCTGAACAGCTGCCTCAAGCTGCGCCACTGCATTCTGCGCTGTCTCCAGACCTTCCACAGCTGCCTGCAGCTGACCGATTCCAGCCTCGAGCTGAGGAATCTGTTCCTGGAGCTGTGCAAGCTGTGTCTCAACAGCCTGCTGCCCCTCCTGTATCTGGGCGATTCCGGCATTCAGTTCCTGCTGATTTTGTTCAAGTTCTGCTTTTCCATCGGCAAGCTGTTTTTTGCCGTCTTCAAGCTCTTTTTTAGCGGCATCAAGTTTTTTCTTGCCGGCATTGTATTTTTTCTTACCGTCGTTATACTGGCTCCAGCCATCATCCAGTTTCTTCTGAGCTGTGGTGATCTGTGCCTGGCCGTCAGAAACCTGCTGACGGGCTGATGCGATCTGAGATCTGCCGTCAGCTATCTTCTGTTTTGCATCGGCAAGCTGTTTTTTGCCATCTTCGAGTTCCTGCCGGGCATCGGCAAGCTGTTTTTTGCCGTCTTCATATTCTTTTTCTCCGTCAGTTAATTCCTGTTCTCCATCATCAAGCTTTTTCTTTGCATCCGCAAGTTCTTCATCCGCTTCCTTTTTGCCGTCCGCAAGCTCTTTTTCGGCATCCTCGATTTTTTCCTGTGCTTCACCGACTACCGAATCATAACGTGCCTGGCAGCGCTCTGCCTCAATGCCTTTTACTTTATCTTCCAGTTTGTCAGCCAAGTTATCATAGCCGTCGGTATAACTGGTGACCTTATCTACCTCATGTGCGCGCACGTAGATCTGTGTATACACATCTGAATCGAAATCATCCGCAACGACATACATGAATCCATTTACTTCACCGGATCCTACAGTCGTATTTCCTCTGTTAAAAGATATATACAGCGGACTTTTACCAATACCGACGACTGTATAGGTCTCTTCTTTCAAAAGTTCAGAGTCTCCGGGCTGTCGGATAACAACCTTGTCTCCGATCGAATATTTCTGGCCTGACGCAAACGCGGAATCCAGGAAGCACTCCCCGCTCTTTTGGGGAAGTCTTCCTTCTGTTATGCTCAGGTGATTGACTTCTTTATTCAGGGATTCCACATGGAGTACTTTCTGAGAATCTGTTTCTCCACAGATCACATCTGTAGAATATGCCCCTTCCACTGTATCAGTCTCCGGCAGTTCTTTAAGCGCCTGTATATCATCGTCAGTCAGTCCCATGGTTCCGACCACTTTCAGATCCATAAGCTTTGACTCGTTATAATATGCATCACCGGAAAGCCGCATATCCGGAGAGGATGCCTGGATTCCCGAGAAAAAAGCCACACCCAGGGCCACGATACAGAAGATCGATATAAAACGCGCCCGGCTCTTTCTGACTTCCATCCAGAAATCCTTGTGCAATGCCCTTTTTCTTCTTTTTCCTACCATTCGATTTCCTCCACCGGCGTAGGATCAGTATTCAGTTCCATTGCCGAAACCGTACCATTTTTGATATGGATCACGCGGTCCGCCATTGGTGTCAATGCTGAGTTATGTGTAATAACGATAACTGTCATCCCTTTTTCCCTGCACATATCCTGCAAAAGCTTCAGGATTGCCTTTCCTGTCTGATAATCGAGTGCACCTGTCGGTTCATCGCAGAGAAGGAGCTTGGGATTTTTTGCAAGGGCTCTTGCAATCGAAACTCTCTGCTGTTCACCGCCGGATAGCTGTGCCGGGAAGTTACCCATGCGGTCTTCGAGGCCAACTTCGCAGAGGACCTTTTTTGCATCGAGTGGATTTTTGCAGATCTGCATCGCAAGCTCTACGTTTTCAAGTGCGGTAAGATTCGGCACCAGATTATAGAACTGGAAGACAAAACCGATATCATCGCGGCGGTAAGCAGTCAGCTGGCGGTTATTATATTCAGCAATATTTGAGCCGTCCACGTAGACGTCACCCTCTGTCGCTGTGTCCATTCCACCAAGAATATTCAGAACCGTTGTTTTACCGGCTCCACTCGGTCCAACAACTACGACAAATTCACCTTTTGATATTTCAAAGCTGATATTATCCACTGCCCGGATCTCAACTTCACCCATTTTGTATATCTTAGAAACTTTATCTAATTTTACATATGAATTTTGAAGGTTTCCCATATTTTTCTCCTGTATATTGCAACCATATTCAATACCTGCTACTATCAGTATACCAAAAAAGCACCGTCCGCAACAGCTTCCAGACGATGCTTTTTGTATTTTTTTTGTGTTTCACATATCTTTTTCTTCTTTTCGTTTACTTGCAAGCAAACCTCCGATCCTGCCGGTTTCTTTTGCTGACAGGCTTTTCCATCCACTTTCCAGTACTTTATCCAGAATTCCCAGTTCCTGTGCAATTTCATATTTCAGTTTCTGCTCTTCCGGAAGTACTCCCTTCAGATAAGCTTCCACTTCCTTTTCTTTGTTCATGTCCACAACTCCTTTTATACTGCTTCGCACTGATTCACAGCAGTCTGCCTTCCAGCATTCCTGTTCTTTCAGAGTATGGACATCTTTTTCAGAAATTATACATTGTTTTCCGGATGTTCTTCATATCGAACTATCAAATCTGCACCGGCTCATCCCTTAGGAATAATAATGGCAGCAATGATATATGCCCAGATCCCTGCCCCGCCAAAGCAGGTCAGGATCACCCAGGCAAGACGTACCAATGTTGGATCAATGTTGAAATATTCTGCAATACCGCCGCATACACCGCACAGCATATAATTTACAGATGATTTGTAAAGCCTTTTGTTATCCATGATCAATTCCTTCTTTCTTAAACTAAAAACATTTTACAGGTACCTTATAAACCGGCCGATATTCTGAACAGCCGTTTATTTTTCAAAATCTACCGTTATATTTCCCACACCACAGTCCAGATTCATATTTCCTTTGGCATTTGGGTTCGTGATATTCTTATTATGTCCGACACCGCTGTAAGAGCTGTCGCCAATATCCACATTTCCCGCCGAACAGGAAATCTGATAATTGTAGTCTGCTTCTTTTCCCAGAATACCAAGATCAACATTTCCAATACCACAGTCAACTTCCAGATTATTTATATCCAGCTCTGACAGTTCTACATTTCCTGTGCCAACTGCAATTGTTGTATCGCTGGCTGCACGGATCTTCCCTGTATTTGTAAACTCACCTGCCGCTACAGATACATCCAGATCATCCGTCCGGAATTCATCGCACATTGTAACTGTACCTGCTGCAACCTCTATAGAAGTCTCCTTAAATCGTACATTCTTCGGATAACTCACTGTGATCTCACGGTCCCGGGTCCTGCCGGTCGTCTCAAGAATCAGACTGTCATCCTCTGTACCGATCCTTATCTTATCTTTCTTCGAACCAGACACCTCTATGCGAAGCTTATCTCCATCATAGGACCGAAACTTAAGTTCGTCTCCACTCAGTGAAAGTTTCAGATCAGAAATTGGTGCCGTTTCAAAAATTTCTTTGTCATTATCTGTTTCAACCGGTTCAAGCTGTGTGATCTCATCCCAGTCCTGTTCCCAGTCATCTTTGTCATCAAGGCTGATATATTTTGCTGTCTGTTTAACAATACCATCGAATCCATATTTTGATAAGTTCAGTCCTGCGATCGTAGCCCCCATGGCAACTCCACCGATACTCATTCCAATTCCGACAACACCAACAACGGCAGCTGTAAGCAGCATTACTTTTGAAGATTTTTTCATGCCCGTTCACCTTCCTTTCTGCCTCTGTTCACAATACGGCAGCAAAAATCTGTAAAATTACGCAGAATTGCCGGAAGTGCACAGGTTGCTGCCCATTTCAGGAACACAAGACCAACAAGTGCCAATGCAAACAGGAGCAGACCAATTCCAACGAGAAGGACACCAAACGGAAGTGCTGTAAAACAGGTTCCAATTCCGGCTCCGATCACTGCTACTGCGGCAACAAACAGACCAACTACAGCAGCACCGATTCCGAATACGACCAGAAACGGAAGCAATGCCAGTGCTACAATAAACCCAAGTACTCCTCCGACTGCTCCTTTGATCAGAGGTGAAATGAATACCAGAAGGATCAGTACCAGAATCACACTGGCCTTTCCGCCTTTGTGTTCAGCATGATAACCTCGGTCCACACGGTTCTGTGGCATCTGACGTTCATTATCTGCACGCTCATCCTGAAATCCATTTTCGGTAAATTCTCCGTAATTTTGCGAGCTGCTCTTTAAATCTTCTTTAATAATAGCCGCTACCTTTCCCGGACTTCCAAGCTCCCGGATCACTTCTGCCTCCTGATCTTCTCCGGCATCATCAAAGTAACTCTCATAATACTCAAGAGCCTCTTGTCTTTCCTCCTCAGAGATATCAGAAAGCAGTTTTTTTAACTGTTCCATAAACTGCACTCTGTTCATAACTCTATGCCTCCCTCAAACAGCTTCGAAATCTTTGTTGAATAATTCTTCCATTCAACTCTGTACAGATTCAGCTGTGCCATGCCTTTTTCTGTGATCTTATAATATCTGCGGTTTCTGCCTGCAAAAGCCTGATCGTATGTCTCCAGACATTCATCCTTCTGCAGTCTCCGCAGCACCGGATACAGCGTTGATTCGGATACCTCCAGCACACTCCGTACATCCTGGGTGATCTTGTAGCCGTAGGTTCCATCTTTCTCATTCGATACTACAGCCAGAACGATCGCGTCCAGAAGTGCCGCACCTGTGTTAAATACCATGCTATCACTTCCTTCATATTTTTTCTGCAATATTATCTATCGATATAATATTATTTCGTTAGCAATACTATATGATATATAATATAGTTTTGTCAATAGTATTTTCTATTTTCTTTAACTAATTTATAATTTTATTGTTATATCTGCTATTTGCAGACTCTTCTACAATAATAACTTATTACAGATACTAAGGAGATTTTCATGTCTGAACATACAATTACCGAACTCCTCTCTCCTGCATTTCTGTCTCGCATGCAGAATATGCTGGGTGATGAATATGAAAGCTTTTTAAAAAGTTATGAAGCACCGCGTACTTACGGGCTTCGTGTAAATACCGCAAAAATCAGCTGTGACGAATTCGAACGGATCGTCCCGTTCCCGGTCACTCCGATTCCGTGGATCTCCAATGGATATTTTTATCCGGAAGATGTCCGTCCATCTTTCTGTCCACTCTATCAGGCCGGACTTTTCTATCTGCAGGAACCAAGTGCCATGACACCGGCATCCTGTCTTCCAGTCACTCCAGGTGAAAACGTTCTGGACCTTTGTGCTGCACCTGGCGGCAAAGCTACTGCCCTTGGTGCAATGCTGAATGGAAGCGGACTCCTGGTCGCCAACGACATCAGTGCTTCCAGAGCCAGGGCACTCCTTCGCAACATTGAATTATTCGGTATCACCAATGCATTTGTTACAAATGAAACTCCGGCACATCTCGGCAAACATTTTCCTGAATTTTTCCATAAGATTCTGCTTGATGCACCTTGCTCCGGAGAAGGCATGTTTCGCAAAGAAGAAGCGCTTGCACGTGACTGGACTCCTGAAAAGTCTCATGAACTTTCCAGTCTGCAAAAAGAATTGATTCTGCAGGCAGCCGATATGCTTCGTCCAGGCGGACTGCTTCTGTACTCCACATGTACCTTTGCGCCGGAAGAAGACGAAGAAGTTGTTTCTCATCTTCTTGAAAACCGACCGGATATGGAACTCCTTGAGCTTCCGGAATATGAAGGTTTCACTTCAGGTGTCCCGGAATGGGGAAACGGAGATCCGTCACTTATACGCAGCGTACATCTCTTTCCCCATAAGATGCAGGGAGAGGGACACTTTCTTGCACTGTTTCGTAAAGAGGGCAGAACTGATCTGATCGGTACAATGTCTTCTGCAAAACCAAATGCCGAAACCCGCAAATGGCTGGAACTTTTCCTGAAGGAGATCGGACTGAAAACACTTGGTGGGCAGCCCTTTGACTGGAATCGCGTTGAAACACGAAAAGACAAAGTCTACTATCTGCCACCGATAGGCGGTGATTTCCGTGGACTTACATTCCTTCGAAATGGGCTGTATCTCGGGGACCTTAAGAAAAACCGTTTCGAACCTTCCCAGCCATTTGCACTTTCCCTTCGAAAAGGTGATGCAGAAGCCGTAATCTCACTTCCGGTCTCCGATCAGCGTCTGACACGCTATCTCAAGGGTGAGACTCTCAATATTGAACCGGAAGAGGCTGCTCACGCAAAAGGATGGCATCTGCTCTGCGTTGAAGGTTATCCAATCGGATTCGGTAAACTCGTCGGCCAGACTCTCAAAAACAAATATCCCGCAGGATGGAGAGTGTAACCTCTCTGTCCTACGGGATATTTTCATGATAACGGTATCATCTTTCTCAGTGTAAATGAATAAATATATGTTTCCTTTACTTTTTTCTGCAGCATTCGTTCCAATGCCGCTGCGTAATCCTCCAACTGTATATGATACAGATCGATCAGATTCTGTTCTCCCCCCGGTGATACCTTATCAGTCTTATAATCCACCAGTACGATCTCATCGTCCTCAATAAAATAGGCATCTATGATTCCCTGCACCAGTACTGTCTCTTCACCGTTCCAGGCTGCCTCGATCTGATTCATCTTCTGTGCAATGACAAATGGCTGTTCGCGATAAAGTGTGTTTTGTTCTGCTGCTGTTTTCATACGCTGTCCAAGTTTTGAATCCACAAACGCAAGAATATCTGCAATTCGGATACATTGTGCTTCCTCCAGTGACATTTTCCTGCTGTCTGTGAGCATCCGAATCTGTTTCTGGATCTGATGTACATCTTCTGCATGTGTATAATCCAGGCATTCCATCAGACGGTGATAGGCCGTTCCTCTTGCAGCTCCACGATATTCTTCTTTTTCCCCTGAAACAAATGTCGGAATGATCTCCTGAATATCCGGTTCATAAAACAGGGATTCTTCTTTTTCTTCCTCCCCCCGCCAGCTGCGTTTCTTAAGTTCCGATACACTGACTTTCACCGGCAGATCTTTAAGATATTCAAATGGATAGCGAAAAGCAAATCTTTCTGTCAGAATCTCATGGATCTCCTCATCATAAATTTTTCTGCTGTCCCATTCTTTGAGAAGTTTTTCCTGCATCTGGCTGTCCGTCTGTCCAAGAATCTCACCCTGTACCAGCTCCGCTGCCGTAATTTTCTGCACTTTGAATTCCGCATGTTCCATCTCACAGACCTTGATCTGCCGGTCTGCAATCCCATACTCCCTGAAAAGTGGCAGCATAGCTTCATGGCGAGCCAGAGCCGGAAGGATAAATGACCAGTAGTTTCTTGCTTCTCCCCTTGTTCCAATTGGAAGCAATGTCTCTCTGCGTCCCATCTGCCAGGAAACTGCCTGCAGCACATCCGCAAGCTTTGCAATTGTCCCTGTAATGATCAGTTTTTCCTTTGCCCTGGTCAGCGCCACATAAAGAACTCTCAATTCTTCCCCAAGGCTTTCCCTTTTGAGCTGTCTCCGTATGATCTGTTTGTGTACTGTTGACAGAATCAGACGCTTTTCCGGAAGGATGACATCCACTCCGAAGCCCATATCAGGATGAATCAGAAAACGACTGTTGATATCCTGAAAATTGAACTGTTTTCCCATTCCTGCTGCAAACACGATTGGAAATTCCAGTCCTTTACTTTTGTGTATTGTCATGATCTGCACTGCACCGTTTCCGGCATCAGCCAGATTTACTTCTCCAAAATCCACTTCATATTTCTGCAGTTTTTCTATATAACGAACGAAGTTAAACAGTCCACGATAGCTTGTTTTTTCGTATTCCATTGCTTTTTCCACAAGCATATGAAGGTTTGCACCTCTCTGTGCACCACCCGGAATTGCTCTTACATAATCCCCATATCCTGTTTTTCTGAGAATATACTGGATCAACTCATGAACCGGTGTGTACACCGCAAGGTCACGCATTTCTTCCAGCAGCTCTATAAAATGACTGATCTTCTCTCTTAATACAAGTTCTTCTTCATCCCTGTCATCTGTCTTTCTGTCTCTGAATGCAAGCAGACTTTCATACAACATACCATCCGGACATTTGCTTCGGATTATCGCAAGTTCCTGTGTATTGCAACCTCCGATTGCAGAATGCAGTACACCTGTCAGCGGAATATCCTGCATTGGATTATCGCATATGCGGAGATAATTCAGAAGCGTCACCACTTCCTGTGCTGCAAAATATCCTGTTCGAGATGCTGTATAGACCGGGATTCCCTTTGATGCAAGTACCTGGCTGAATGGCTCCGCCCATCCCGCAGAAGTTCGCAGAAGGATGACAATATCACCATATCCTGCCTTACGATAAGTTCCGCTATCCTTATCCAGCACCTCTTCGATACCGACAAGCTTCTGGATCCGCTGTGCGATCGCAAGTGCCTCCAGTTCCTGTACTGTCTGATTTCCCTGCTCCTCCAGTTCCTCACCGTCCTTTTCGATCAGGAGTACTTCTGTCTCCGGCTCTTTACCATCCGCTCTCTCTGGAAATGACGCACCTGTATAAAGTGCATTTTCATCCTCATAAGTGATCCCGCCAAGATCCTCACCCATGATCTGGCGAAACAGATAGTTGACAGATGATAATACCGTTCCACGGCTTCGGAAGTTTTTGTGCAGATCGATTCTCTGTTCCTCGCTGTCTTCCAGTGAATACCTGTGGTATTTTTCCATAAAAAGCTCCGGTCGTGCCAGACGGAAACGATATATACTCTGCTTGACATCTCCAACCATAAAAATATTTTTCCGTTTGTCTGCCCATCCGGCTACCAGATTCGTGATCATCTCCTGTACCAGATTACTGTCCTGATACTCATCTACCATTACTTCATCATAACGTGCAGATAATTCCCATGCAGCTGCACTCGGTGTGATCGTATCGCCTTCTTTGTGCATCAGTATGTCCAATGCAAAATGTTCCATATCCGTAAAATCCAGAATATTCTGTTCTCTTTTTCGGTCAGCAAAAGCGTCCTTATACTGCAGTGTGACTTCAGCCAGTCCTTCCATTGGTCTGCGGCAATACTGCAGATACTCAAGAATCAGTTCTTCTGTCTGGTTAAAATATTTTTCTGTCAGTTCATTCCAGAGTCCCTTGGCACTGTCACGGAGATCTTTCACCTGTATTTTCTTTTCCTCGTCTACCGACAGATCTTTTTTCGTTGAAAGCCGGGCATATTTGTGATTTTTAAGAAGTTCTGAAAATCCATTGTAATCACGCTCTTTGACCGCAGTCTCCGCTGCTCTGAGTAACAGAATATCATCATCCAGCGCAGCCTCATAAAAATAAGGTCCTGACTCTTCCCGGCAGATTGCAGCTGCCCTGGAAAGAAGCTCTCGTACCTGCACGATGCTCTCATCTGCGGCATCCCAGATCAGCTTCATCCACGGTGTATCGTGAAGATCTTCCAGTGAATCCACCTGATACACCTCAAGACACTCCTCGATCCATTCTTCCGGAAACGGATGACTCATAGACGCATCGTACAGTTTATAGATCATATCGCGTATCTCATCATCTGTCTTTCCCGTCGCATAACACTCCACAAGACTTAAAAACTTCTCGCCTTTCCTTGCATAGGCAGCCTCCAGAACCTCCTTCATGACATCTTCCCTGAGAAGTTTCAGTTCTCCTTCCTCTGCCGTCCGATAGCCAGGATCCAGATTGATCATATGGAAATAATTTCGAATGATGTAAGCACAGAATCCATCAATTGTTGTAATCTGTGCATTGTGAATCAACGATGCTTGTCTTTGCAGGTGTTCATTGTCCGGATTATCGTACAACATCTGATCGATTGCAGCTGAAATTCTCTCCTTCATCTCCCCTGCCGCAGCACGCGTAAATGTCATGATCAACAGACGGTCAATGTCCACTGGTCTTTCTGTATCCATGATCTTGCTTAATATCCTCTGTACAAGCACAGCCGTTTTTCCGGAGCCAGCTGCAGCACTGACCAGAATATTCCGATCCCGAAGTGAAATGACTTTCTGCTGTTCTTCTGTCCAGGTTACTCCCATCAGTCTTCCACCTCCTTTGCAAATGCTTTCCAGATCTCCTCATCTGCAAACTGTTTCAGTCTGCGGAATTCATAACCTGGAATCTTCCGGTCAAAACCGCAGGTCCCCTGATATGGACAGTATGTGCAGGCATTACGGTTTCCCATCTCATATGGAGCAGCTTCCGCATTGCCGTTCAATATCGATTCCCGGATATCAGTGATTTTTTTCTTTACATAAGCATCCAGAAGTTCAAATTCTGTCTCACTTGCCACAGAAGAACCTTTTCGAAGTGTTCCCTTTGTCGTATAAGACAATGGCAATGAGATCGTAGTCCTGTCCAGATTCTCGATCACATCCCTGTCGTCCATGACAAGGCCATTCATTTTCAGCTTTTTGAAAATCTCCGGATCCAGTTCATCCAGATCTTCTTCCATTTCTTTCTGAAGCATCGGATCTTTGACATTGTAATAAAAGATTCCTGCCGGTCTTACCTGACAGTCCGGATGTTTTCTCTGTTCTGCCTGCATGGCGGCATCCATATACACGACCAGCTGCATCTGAAGTCCATAATAAATACTTACCAGATCAAATGAGGTATTTCCGGTCTTGTAATCTATGATTTTTACATAAACCCTGTCTTCTTCCTGCATCACATCCAGGCGGTCAATTCGGCCTCCGCCAATAGCCACCTCGAAACCTTCCGGCTCAAATCTGCCGTTTTTTAACTGTTCCTGCAAGGCCCATACGGTTCTTCGGAGAATTCGTCTCGTCCGTTCTATCATGTAGTGATTTCTTGCACTGCTCTGCAGAATCGTATTTCCATAATCAGCAGCAATTTTATCCAGACAGTTATCTGCGATCGTATCTCGTTCTTCATCAGAGAGTTCTCGCCAGTTCAGCTGTTTTCGCCGCAGCTCTACTGCAAACTCCTCCAGGGCCTGATGAATAATGTTTCCCATATCCATTGCCCGAAACTCATATTCTGCCCGTTCCGTAAGTTCAAGTCCATATTTCAGAAAATGTGCAAATGCACATGCAGAAAAACGCTCCAGCCTCGTTGCACCATTTGGTGAGATTTCCCCATACAACGCTTTTGCGACACTTTTGCTGATCTGATCCACCGGTTTTCTGAGGAAAGCTGCCTCGGTCAGTTTTTTTGTCATTGTACAATAATCGGGACTATTCAGATACCAGCTGTAGAGTTCTGCAAACAGCTGATTTTCTTTTCGTTTCTCTTCATCTGTCAGATTTTCCAGAAGATATCCTACCGATGTATTTGGCGTTTCCAACAGATCCAGTTCCTTTTCCGGTTTCTCTGCACGCTCTATATGAATTTCAGGAAAAAGTGTCTGTATTGTACGAATCAGAAATGCCGGTCCTACTGCTTCTCCTTTTCCATTTGATCTGCTGTAAGAAAGGCAGAGACTTTCACTCGGTTTTGTCAGATTCAGATACAGATAAAAACGCTGCATGTTCATCAATTCTTTTGGTCCCGGTGCCAGCTCAATCCCCTGATTTCCCAGGAAGTCTCTGTCCATCTCTGTCAGTATTCCACCGGACTCCGTATTTTTCGGAATACATCCTTCATTAACCCCGACAAAAAACAATGCCCGAATATCTTTCAGTCGTGTTCTCTCCATATCTCCGATCAGAACCTGATCGATTCCCGGAGGAATCAACGCAACTTTCGCCTGCGTCATACCGGTCTCCAGAAGCTGTCTGAACTCTTCAGGAGAAACTACTTCTTCACCAAGGATACTGACCATCTTGTCCAGAAGATCCATGATAATCCCATAGATCTGTGCATATTCTTTCTCCCTGGCACGATCTCCCTGCTGTTTAAAATGCAGTTCCTGCACTTTCAGTTTTTCCTGGATCTGTCTCTTTACAATAAAATCATACAGATATCTGCTGTATTCTCCGACCGTTTTCTTTTTTCCGGAAAATCCTTCTGCCAGTTCACGTACTTCCTCTGTAAAATGTTCACGAATTTCATTCAAATCCATGATAACCGCCGGATCCATGCCACGGTAGATCCTTACCCATGTCTCATTCCATTTGCGAAATCCACGGATTCCAAGTGCAATCACATAATTTTCCAGGATATCCACTTCTCTTCTTGAAAGATCCGACATTCCACATCGCAGATAACGAAAAACACTTTCATAACTGAATCCCTGTACTGTCATTTCCAGGGCAGCACGCAGATACTCCACAAATGGATTCATCAATACCGAATGTTTTTCATCCACAAAAAAAGGAATTTCCGCTGCATCAAACACATGTCTGGCAATGCTTCCATATTCCTCCAAATTTCCCGTGATCACAGCGATCTGGCCGTATCTGTATCCGTGTTCACGCACCAGCCGGCTGATTCGCCTTGCCGTTTCTTCCATTTCACGTTCCGGATTTCCTGCCTGAAAAATCTGCACCTCCTTCTGTTTTTCGTTATAGGCTCCTCTGTGATAACGAAACAGATTCTGTTCCAGAAAATTCAATGCAGGTGCTTTTGCAAATCTGGATTCAGCTCCGGCCTTTACCCAGATTGGTTCTTTCATATCCCTGGTAAATTCCGAAAGGGATCGAATCATTTTGTGACTCATATAAAACAACTCATGTGGTTTTCCTTTCGCAAGCAACTGTTCTCTGACATCCATTGTTACTGTCACTGTTACATGTTCACAGACCTGAAGGAGTTCCCGGATAACGGTATGCTGCACTGGTGTGAAACCGGTATATCCATCCAGCACAACTGTACTTCCTTTCAATTTTTCTGAAAAAGGAATTTCTTTTGCCAGCACTTCCAATACCTCTTCTGCCGTCATAAAATGCTCGGACAGGTATTCCCGAAAAGCCTCATACAAAACTGCCACATCTTTCAGTTTCATCTGAAGAAGTGGTTTGTCTGACGCATCCTGGATCATCTTATCAAGTTCTTCTTTGCGAACCTCATACTGCATAAATTCAGAAATCAGTGATTTTACTTCATCCAGATATCCTGGTTTTTTCATCTGGTTTTTCAGATAGACCAGTTTCTTCTGGCTGACCTGCACCAGTTTCTGAAGAATCATATTTTTGCCGGTTTCCTCCAATACTTTACGGGTATCTCCACCTACTTCTTCAAAAATCCGATAGGCCAGTCGTTCAAAACTCAGCACATCAATATTCAGGATTCCTTTCTGCGGATGCATCTCTACAAGTGTTTTCTGTGTCTGCATCGTGAACTGCTCCGGAACGATCACATAATACATTTTTTCCGGATGAGCAGTGGCTTCACGAATCACCCTCTGGTAAGCCCTGAAGGATTTTCCTGCACCTGAATTTCCTATAATAAACTGAAGTGACATAAAAGTTCTCCTCAAAATAATTCTTTCTATTAATTTAACATAAATCTACTCAAATTGTAATAAGATATACAGAATCAGAGTTAGATCAGATCTGCATCCGCAACAAACCATATTTCCGAAATCAGGAGGCTTATCCATGAGTTCCAAGACCAAAATTGTAGTTCTACATATGAAAGAAGTGATCTATACAGGAATCTTTCTGCTGCTCCTCGTGATTTTAGGTGTGGTGATGTTCCTTATGTTTGGTTCCGGCAAATCAAAAACGGCATCTTCCGATGCCGTTTCAAAATATACGCCCGGAATCTACCGCACTTCTATCCGATTGAACAACAACATGTTCGATGTAGAAGTAACGGTAGACCAGGATCAGATACAATCCATTCATCTTGCCAACTTAAGCGAAAGCACTTCTGCCATGTTTCCACTGGTTGAACCTGTACTGGACTCTCTGTCCAGCCAGATCTACTCCGGCCAGTCCCTGGATGATCTGGAATACTCCAGTGATCAGAAATACACTGCTCTGATGCTGATTCATGCGATCGATGAAGCAGTCACCAAAGCCGAAGCCGATTGACGTCTTCCCGTGACCACACCAGCACTTGTGTCTGTCAGATACGAATCTGTTCCAGTTCTTTCATCCACAATGCAGCGCTCGCATCACTTGGCATGCGAAGGTCTCCTCGCGGTGACACTGCAACGCTTCCGACTTTCGGACCATCCGGCAGACAGGAACGCTTGAACTGCTGCATGAAGAATCTTCGATAAAATGTTTTAAGCCATTTCAGGATCGTTTCATCATCATATTCTCCTGCAAATGCATTCTTAGCCAGACGGAAGATCTTTTTCGGTGGAAATGTCCAGCGAAGCATATAATACAGGAAGAAATCATGCAATTCATATGGTCCGACCAGATCTTCTGTTTTCTGAGAGATCACACCATCTTTCGGCGGCAGAAGTTCCGGGCTGACCGGCGTATCCAGAATGTCCAGCAAAATCTCTGCAAGCTTCTGATCCTCACAGGTATCTGCATAATATCTTACCAGATGGCGGACAAGCGTCTTTGGTACGGATGCATTGACCGCATACATGGACATGTGATCTCCATTGTAAGTTGCCCATCCCAGTGCAAGCTCTGAAAGATCTCCGGTTCCGATCACAATACCACCGGACTGATTTGCAATATCCATCAAAATCTGCGTACGTTCGCGTGCCTGTCCATTTTCATAGGTTACATCATGCACTTCCGGATCATGTCCGATATCACGGAAATGCAGATTAACAGCCTCACGGATATTTACTTCTTTAAGTGTTGCTCCAAGGCATTTACTTAAACTGCATGCATTGTTATAGGTTCTGTCAGTCGTTCCAAAACATGGCATCGTCACTGCCGTAATCTTGCCCCGGTCCATGCCAAGCATGTCAAATGCCCGCACGGTCACAAGAAGTGCCAGTGTAGAATCCAGTCCACCAGAAAGACCGATCACTGCGTTCTGACAGTGGATATGTGCCAGACGTTTTTTAAGTCCCATTGCCTGAATATTCAGGATCTCATCACAACGGCGTTCTCTTTCTTCTTTTATGCCCGGTACAAATGGTCTGGAATCAAATTTGCGGGTAAGTTTTGTTTCTTCTCTTTCAAGAGTAAACAAAGCTTCATTATAACTGATATCCTGTCCTTCCGGAGCAAGATCCGGTGCAAACTGACAGGTTGTCATTCTCCTTCTTTCATTATCCAGACGATGAATATCAAGGTCCGCATAGATGATGCCATTCACAAACCTTCTGCTCTCAGCGAGAATCGTCCCATTCTCGGCAATCAGATTCTGTCCACCGTAAACCACATCCTGCGTGGACTCGCCCTCCCCTGCCGTCGCATAAATATATCCACAGAGAAGTCTCGCAGACTGAGCACTCACAAGACTCCTCCGGTAAGAATCTTTGCCAACAACTTCATCGCTTGCAGACAGATTGACGATCAGATTCGCACCATGGTATGCATGTGCAACACTCGGTGGATTCGGTACCCAGAGATCCTCACAGATTTCGGCTGCAATCTGAAGCTTCGGCATCTCCTCACAGGTAAAGATCATATTCGGAGAAATCCAGATATCTTCCTCATACAGTTCTTCATCCTCTTCCTCATCATTTTCGTCTATATAATCCGGCTCTTCATCCTCTTCAAGTTCTTCAAGTTCTTCAAATCCATCAAATTCAGCCATCTCAATCTCAAATTCCACATCATCGGATTCTGTATCTGATTCATAACGAGCTCTGTACACATCCCGATCAATATGCACGGTTCCGTCAAGGTTTTCTCCTGAAGTAAAATATCTTGCTTCATAAAACTCATTGTAATTAGGCAGATTGATCTTCGGCACAAATCCAAGAATTTCGCCATGATTCAGTCCTGCAGCAACATTATAGAGTTTTCCTTTATATTCCAGTGGCAGCCCTACAAAAATAAGCGCGTCCACATCAGCAGTTTCTTCTGCAATACGTACCAGCTGCACCTTTGCCTCTTCCAGAAGATTTTCCTGCCAGAACAGATCTCCACAGGTATAAGCAGTAATACAGAGTTCCGGAAAAGCCATGACCTTGGCTCCCTGCTCTTCCATTTCATGTACCATGCGAATGATCTCTGTTGCATTAAATTCACAGTCTGCTACACGAACATCCGGTGTTCCGGCAGCAGCCTTGATAAAACCATCCTTCACAGCTTCTTCCTCCTATTTGCACTTTCTGAGAATTTCTTTTAATTCTTCTACGCTGAACACATAATTCTGATTACAGAAATGACAGTTCAGTTCTACATCTTTTCCCTCCTGAATCAATTCATTCAGTTCTTTACGTCCAATACTGATCAACGCTCTTTCAACACGGCTCTTGCTGCAGTTACAATAAAACTCCGTAGGAATCGTATCATTGATCTCAATATCAAATCCGTCAAGCACCTGCTCAAGAAGACTCTCTGGTGTATGTCCCTGCTCAAGAAGCGTTGTAACAGACTGGATCTTCTGTACATTCTCTTCTAGTTTTGCAATTGTAGCTTCTTCTGCAAACGGCATGACCTGCACAATAAATCCTCCAGCCTGACGTACAGTATTATCCTTATTCATCAGGACACCAAGGCCAACTGCAGATGGAACCTGTTCACTTGCTGCGAAATAATAGGTCAGATCCTCCGCGATCTCACCAGTCTGCAGTGCGACCTGTCCGACATATGGTTCTTTCAGTCCCATATCTTTGATCACCTGGAGAAATCCATTGCCGACAGCTCCGGATACATCCAGTTTTCCCTTTGCATTTGCCGGGATAATAACTTCCGGGTTGCCGACATATCCCTTTACACGGCCTTTGGAATCCGCAGTAACTGTAATTCCCTGAATCGGTCCGTCACCCTTTACCTGAAGTGTCAGGATATCTTTATCTCCCTTCATCATTACACCCATCATGGTTCCTGCTGTGAGCAGACGGCCAAGCGCCGCTGTAGCAACCGGACTGGTATTATGATCCTGTCTCGCTGTTTCTACTGTTTCTGTTGTAACCGCTGCAAACGCTCGAATCTGACTGTCTGCCGCAATTGCTCTTACAATATAGTCTTTCATAAAATACTAACCTTTCTTTAGTTCTTATTGTTTCTTCTTGCCTTTCTCCCGCGCCACAAAAAATAGTCTTTCACTGTCCTCTGTTGCCGGATTTAATGTATATGCGTCATACACCGCAAGAAGCTCCATGCCTGCTTCTTTGATCAAAGTCTCTATTTCTTCCTGCGGATATGCCTTCTGGCAATGGACTTCTTCAGATTTCTCATACAGTCCGTCTTCTCTCGGAAGAAATACAGCCAGTTCATAATAGTTGAGCCCTTCTTCCTCATCATAACTGTTATCCCAGATGAAACTTCCCTCATCACGGTTCTCTGCGATCGTGGTATCTCCCAGCAGATCCCGGTATTTATGTACGGTATTCATGTCAAACAGAAAAATGCCTTCCGGATCCAGATAATTATTTACCAGTTCAAACACATGACGCAGTTCATCTCTGTCCGTAATATAGTTCAGACTGTCACAGACACTTACCACAGCCCGCACCGTACCATACAATTCAAATTCCTGCATATCCTGCAGAAGATACAGAATATCCTGTCCGGATTCTACTCTTTTTTCCATTGCTTCTGCAAGCATTTCCTCAGAATTATCCACACCAATCATATCATAACCCTTGCCAGCAAGCAATCCTGTCATTGTCCCGGTTCCACATCCAAGTTCCAGAACCAGACCATCTGTAATCTCATATTCTCTGAGACGATCTGTAACATACTCCGCCCATCCTTCATAATCAATGTTATCCATGAACAGATCATAGACCTGTGCAAACTTCTCATATGCACTCATAGTTTTTCTCCTTTATCCGTAATTTTGTACCTGTTTCTTCCAAACTCCTGTGGTGTCCAAAAAGGCAGATGATCTCTCACCTGCCTTTTTTAATACATATTTTTGCAAGCAGCCAGTTTATGCTTCCCGCTTACTGTACAGGCATATAATATACGTCTGCTGCTTCTCCGTGCCAGTAATAGCTGTTGCCTTCTGCATCATATGCATCCTGTTCATCGATGAAGTTGTAAACATTTCCATCAGAATCAACCCAGTTTCCATTTCCATCCGGTGTGATAACAAACGGATGTCCGTCAGAGTTACGATACAGGGTTCTTGTCTCATCTGTATTGGTCAGCTGTTCCTCTGTGAATCCACCGGAATTTGTTGCTGTTCCGGAGCTATCACTGTTGTCTGTTGCTGCTGCATTTGCCGTTCCATCTGTTGCTGCTGCGTCCGTAGAACCATTTGCTGCTGCATCACCGGTATTTGCATCTGCTGCCGGCTGAGCTGCTGCATCACTGGTATTTGCATCTGTCTGTGCTGTATTCTCTATCGGAGCCTGCTGTGGAGCTGCTTCCTTCAGTGTGGAATCCCCAAGGATCTGGAAAGATTCTACTGCGGCTTTAACAGAAGCAAGTGCATCCTCTGTTTTTACTCCGGCGTCGATCGTATAGTACTCTGTATCATTTGCGAATACTTTATGAACAACATAAAGATTTCCGTTGCTCTTGTCTGTATTCAGCATTTTTGTTGTATAGCTGTATACACCGATTCCATTGACATCATTGGCACTGTATTCCTGAATCTCAAAATCTGTTCCGTTGACTTTGTCTCCATCTGCCTGTTCCAGAGATACTGCCATATCCTGTGTACTTGGGACAACCGTTGCTGCCATCGTATCCTCGCCCTGTCCATGCAGAATCAGGATATTTCCCTGCTCTGGTGATTCGAAGCTGAGCATATCTGTTTCGTCTGTCTTATTTGCCCATGTAGCATCCGGCAGATTGATTGCAATGCTCTTATCTGCTGATGTATAAGTTGTACTCTGTACATTTGGTGCGATCGTCGGTACCGGTGTCTCTGTCGGTGCTTGCGTCACCTCCGGTGTCGGTGTATCAGTAACCTCCACAGTTTCTGTTTTATCTGTTTTGCCGTCTCCGCCAAAGCTGCATGCTGTCATAAAAACAGATGCAGATATCGCTATTGCCGAAATTGCAAGTAATCTTTTATTTCTCATAGTATCCTCCTTAATATGGTTATCTCTGTAACCACGCATCTGTGCATATCTGTATTCCTGTGCACTTCATTCACAGCAGTCTATATTTTACATTTTTATTACAAAATTGTCAACAAATTTCAAATTTAGTCTTCTACATCATACATATGCAGTTCATGCAATGCTCTTGTCGCTGTGATGTATCTGGCCTGTGCCGCAAGACCGCTGTTGTCCTCTGCATGAAACACCCCAAAAACCTGGTCAAACTCAAGTCCCTTTGCAAGATAAAAGGTCGTTACTGTCAGTCCTTTTTTGAAATTCTGGCTGTCACGATTCATGTAAGTAAGCTGATATTCACCATCTGGATCAAGTGTTCTGAGTTTTTCTTCCAGATAAAGAAACGCATGCTCTGCTTCTCTTTCTGTAAAAAGAACCAGTGCTTCTGTTTCATAATCCTCTCGTTTCTGTTCCCATTTCTCAAGAACCCTGTCCAACGCTGTATGCAGATTTTTGAACTGCATCTCTTCCACTGCATCACCATGTCGGTCAAACAGCTCTATATCCGAGACACCGGTAAGACGATTCGCATATTGTGCAATTTCCATCGTATTACGGTAACTGCGGTTCATCACGATCTTGCGGATATCTCTTCCGAAGATTTTCGGCAGAAACTTAAGCACATCCTGCTGCTGTTCTTCCATGGTCTGTGCCTTGTCCCCCAGGATCGTCATCTTACATGGAAACAGTTTCTTCAGAAGCACAAACTGAATCCAGGAATAATCCTGCATTTCATCCACTACCACATGCTTAATTCCGTGATGTCCCTTGCATCTGAACAGAGAATATTTCAGATAAAGTATCGGATATACATCTTCATAACGAAGTTTTCTTTTTTCAAGCGGAAGCCGTGGAAGTGCTTTATAACCTTCCTGTTCCAGAAAACGGCTGTACAATATATAGCAGTCTCTTGTCTCATACATCCGCTGGAAACGCTCGGTCAGCTCTTCCTTTTCTTCATCTGCAAGATCTCTGTCCCTCAGTGTTTCCACCTGGTCAATGAAATATTCTGCTACTGCTTCCATTCTGGAAAGAAGCGGGATATCCAGGAATTTGAAATAAAAAAGATCTATGATTTCTTTTTCTTTCAGAATGCAGCCTTTGTACTCTACATCCTTGAAATTCATCAGGTCATCTTCCATGCCAAGCATAAAAGCATCCAGCTTGCCGGCAAATTCTGCTGACTGTTTTTTCCTGCACAGTTCCTGCGATTCCGGACAGATGATTACCCGTTCGATCTGATCATAGCGGTCTTCACAGTCTGCAGCAATTCCCTTCAGTTCTCTATACGCAAACAGGTCAAAACTCATTTCACGAATGTTTTCTTCTCCCAGCTCCGGCAGAATGTGTGAAATATAATCCGCAAATACCCCGTTTGGTGAAAGTACCAGTATATTGGAAGATTTCAGATTTTCTCTGTCATGATAGAGAAGATATGCAATTCTGTGAAGTGCTACGGAAGTCTTACCACTTCCGGCAGCTCCCTGGATCACCATGATCCGGTCCTTGGTATTACGGATGATCGCATTCTGCTCCTTCTGAATCGTGCGTACAATATTTTTCAGCTGGACTTCTCCCTTACTTCCAAGCTCCGCGCCAAGAATCTCATCATCGATCTTTACATCACTCTCGAACTCGTAGATCATCTTACCGCGTCGGATCTTGTATTGCCACTTGGAGACCACTTCCCCGGAAAAGGTTCCGGAAGGTGCCTCATAAGCCGCCGGTCCTTTATCATAATCATAAAACAGACCGCTGACCGGAGCTCTCCAGTCATATACCAACGGACGATGTCCGGCTGTCTCGGACAGGTTTCCAATTCCTATATAAAAGATTTCCGGCTCATCATCTCCATCATACACAAAATCTACCCGCCCAAAGAACGGTGAATCCAGCATTTTCTTAAAACGTTTTCTTAGAAGAAACTGTTCTTCATTCGCATGCATCTGGTGAAACAGTGCCTGCTGGTTATCATAGTTCTCATAACCATACTCGTCCATCTCTGTATAGTTTTCCCAGTAATATTCATGCATATCCTCGACTTCTTTTTCACCTTCGAGAATTGCCTGATCGATCTGTGCAAGCCTTGTACAGAGACAGTTCAGCACATGCTGCAGATAATCTCTGCCATTTTCCATATTTGTCATAACTCATCAACCAATCATCATTTATTTTGCTGTGATTTTGCTTATCTTATCACATACACTACAGTCATCTGTAACCTGTTTATTTTCAGCTTATTTTACCAACTGTAAAAAATTATTATACCGAAAAAGGCGACTGCTGACAAGAGGTCTCCTGTCCGGCAGCCGCCCGGTGTCCTATTAATTATTTGTCAAACTGGCTGTTGTAAAGATCCGCATAGAATCCATTTGCTGCCAGAAGTTCTTTGTGGTTGCCCTGCTCGATGATATCGCCATCCTTCATAACAAGAATCAGATCTGCATCCTTGATCGTAGAAAGTCTGTGTGCAATAACAAAGCTTGTTCTGCCCTTCATCAGGTTGTCCATCGCTTTCTGTATCTGCATTTCTGTTCTAGTATCGACAGAAGAGGTTGCCTCATCAAGGATCAGAATCTTGTTATCTGCGAGAATTGCTCTTGCAATGGTAAGAAGCTGTTTCTGTCCCTGGGAAATATTGCTTGTCTCCTCATCAAGTACCATCTGGTATCCGCCAGGCTGCTGCATGATAAAGTTATGGATATGAGCAGCCTTTGCCGCTGCAATAACCTCTTCATCGGTTGCATCCAGACGTCCGTAACGGATGTTTTCCATGATCGTTCCTGAGAAAAGCCAGGTATCCTGAAGAACCATTCCGAACATTTCATGAAGCTCACTTCTGTTGAAGTTTCTGACATCATGACCGTCCACCTTGATTGCGCCTTTGTTGACGTCATAGAAACGCATCAGAAGTTTTACCATGGTCGTTTTTCCTGCTCCGGTCGGACCAACAATCGCCACCTTCTGGCCGTCATGCACATCTGCTGAAAAATCGTGAATAATGATCTTATCCGGATTATAGCCAAACTCAACATGCTCAAACTGTACATTTCCATTGAGTCCTTCGATAGAATCCGGATTTTCCGGCTGCTGCACCTCTTCCTCTTCATCGAGGAATTCAAATACACGCTCGGATGCTGCTGCAGATGACTGAAGAAGGTTGGTAACCTGTGCGATCTGCTGGATCGGCTGTGTAAAGTTACGGATATACTGGAAGAAGGACTGGATATCACCAACTTCGATGGAACCTTTGATAACAAAAACGCCACCAAGAAGTGCAACCATCACATATCCAAGGTTTCCTACAAACTGCATGATCGGCATCATCATTCCTGAGAAGAACTGAGATTTCCATGCTGATTCATAAAGCTTTTTGTTGTCCTTTTCAAATTCCTCCAGAACATCTTTTTCTTTATTAAATACTCTTACCACATCATGCCCGCCGAAGTTTTCTTCAATCTGACCATTGACTGCACCAAGATAATTCTGCTGTGCCTGGAAATATTTCTGTGAGTGCTTCATCACTGTCTGAATGATAAACATAGATACCGGCAGGATCAGAAGTGCTGCCAGTGTCATCCACACATTGATGGACAGCATCATAATAAATACACCGATCAGTGTTGTTACGGATGTGATCAGCTGCGTCAGACTCTGATTCAGACTCATTTGCAGAGTATCGACATCGTTTGTTACTCTTGAGAGGATCTCACCGTTTGTTCTGCTTTCAAAATAATTGAGCGGCAGTTTATTGATCTTCTTTGAAATATCTTTTCTTAAATTATAGGTTACATCATTGGAGATTCCTGTCATGATCCATCCCTGGATAAAGGAAAAACATGCACTTGCCAGATATAATCCCAATGTCCATAGCAGAATCATTCCGATCTTGCCAAAATTAATGCCTCCTGTTCCGTTTACCTTGGCAACCAGGCCATTAAAAAGTTCTGTTGTTGCTTTACCAAGGATCTTAGGGCCTGCAATATTAAAAACGGTTCCTGCAACTGCAAAGATGAATACCATTACAAAACGTAATTTATAACGGCTCATATAACGGAACAGTTTTCCCATTGAACCTTTGAAATCTTTTGCTTTTTCTGTCGGGCGCATTCCAGGTCCATGACCGCCCATCGGTCCGCGTCGTCTCTGTCCACTCATGCCAATTCCTCCTCTGACAGCTGACTCATTGCAATCTGACGATAAACTTCACAGTTTTTCATCAGTTCTCCATGAGTACCGATTCCAGCCATATGTCCGTCATCCAGTACAATAATCTTGTCTGCATTCAGGATCGTGCTGATACGCTGTGCAACAATGATCGTTGTAGCATCTTTGGTATGTTCTTTCAGAGCCTTACGCAGAGTACTGTCAGTCTTGAAATCCAGAGCGGAAAAGCTGTCGTCAAAAATAAATATCTCCGGTTTCTTGGCGATCGCTCTTGCAATTGAAAGCCGCTGCTTCTGTCCACCGGATACGTTTGTTCCGCCCTGAGCGATCGGAGAAGCATATTTCTCTGGTTTCGCATCAATAAATTCTGTTGCCTGAGCAACCTCTGCCGCTTCTTTTACTTCTGCTTCTGAAATATCGGTCTTGCCGTAGCGGATATTGGAATCGATCGTACCTGAGAAAAGCACACCTTTCTGTGGAACATATCCAAGTCTGGATCGTACTTCTTTCTGAGTCATTTCACGAACATCCACTCCATCGACAAGAACACGGCCTTCTGTCACATCATAGAAACGAGGAATCAGATTGATCAGTGTGCTCTTTCCGCTTCCGGTACTTCCGATCACGGCAATCGTTTCGCCCTTTTCTGCCTTAAAGGAGATGTCGCTGATAACGTTTTCGCCTGCTTCCGGATATGCAAAACTTACATGATCAAATTCAACGGTTCCTTTGACATTCGCATCAGGCTGAACCGGGTTTTCCGGATCTATTACGCTGACCTTTGTCTTAAGTACATCGTTGATACGAAGTGCTGCAACATTTGCTCTTGGGAGCATGATAGACATTGCTGTGATCATCAGGAAGGACATGATGATCTGCATTGCATACTGAATGAATGCCATAACATTACCAACCTGCATGGTTCCATTGTCTACTGCATAAGATCCACTGTAGATGATCAGCACAGAGACACCATTCATAATGAGCATCATCGTCGGCATCATAAAAGTCATACATCTGTTAACAAACAGGTTTGTCTTTGTAAGTCTTAGGTTTGCCTCTTCAAAACGTTCTTCTTCGTGTTTTTCACGGCTGAATGCGCGGATAACAGGGATACCTGTCAGGATCTCACGTGTTACCAGGTTCAGTTTGTCAACCAGAGTCTGCAGTATTGTAAACTTAGGCATTGCCACCTGGAACAGAACAACGATCACAACAAGGATCAGGCCTACTGCAAGACCAAGGATCCATGTCATAGAAGAATCCGTCTTCAATACACGGATCACGCCACCGATACCAAGGATCGGCGCATATAGTACGATACGGAAAAACATTGCCATTACCTGCTGCACCTGCTGAATATCGTTCGTGCAACGGGTGATCAGAGATGCTGTTGAGAATTTATGGTATTCACGGCTTGAAAATGAAATAACTTTATTGTACACAGCATTTCTCAGGTCATGACCAAGTGCTGCTGCCACTCTGGATGAAAGGAATACCACGCAGATTGCACAGAGCATGGTGATAAGTGCCATTCCCAGCATCTTGACTCCTGAGATCTTGATGTAGTGCATCTGGATTGCATCGACATCTTCGCCCATTGCCTCATATTCACTCTTTACATAAGCTACACCAGCCTGTGTAAGGATGGATGGCTGCATCTTGTCAATCTTCTCGCTGATCTTCTCAATCATTGACGTGAGTGCTTCCTCTGGCATCTGTGCGATTGCCTGCATCGGATCTGTTCCTTCCGGAACTCCCATCTTGGCAAGCATCTCATTTACTTCGTCACTGCCGGATGAAAAACTTGCAGCTATCATCATCGGTTTTACTAAAATATCGTTGAGTTTCTCTCGTTCCTCAGATTTTACATCCTCTTTGAGTACGAGGTTGTCCCCATCTTCTTCATAATAGGAATCTATGGTTTCTTTGTCCTCTTCATCCATAAACAATTTCAGATTATCCATGGATGTTTTTCTGATCTTTTCAGGTACACTGTCTTCGATACCGCTTTGCTGGATTCCCACATTAACGATCTTGGATGTGTAATCCGGCAGTGACAGATCGCAGTAAGCCTGAAGAAACAGAAGTGCTATGATCAGTACTACATAGCCAGCTGATTTTTTCAGATATTTCATCAGTTTGATCACTTTTGCTGCCTCTCTTTCCTGGTGTTGTTCTTACCGGATGAGACCGGTATTTTGTCAATATTCTCCGTGATCTGGTCCAGAAATCTTCGCAGAAGACAAAGTTCTTCTTCACTGAAACCATCGAGAAGAATTTTCTCGTTATCCTGCACCTTCTTCATGCCACTTTCTTTGGCCTGCTTGCCTTTTTCTGTCATATAGATTCTTGAAATACGCTGATCTTTTTCATCGGCTTCTCTGTAAAGGAATCCCGCTTTTTCCAGGCGTTGGACAGTTACGTTGACAGTCGGTGGTTTGATGTGCAGTTTTTCTGCGATCTCGCGCTGGCTCAGTCCGTCTTTGTGTGCCAATAGACCGAGCACCGGTATCTGTCCCGGATAGATTCCCAGTTCCTGCATCTGTCCAAAGCATTTGGCCATAAAACGCCGGTCGATACGCATAAACATTGTGAGAATACTGGATTTATACTCTCTCGGACAAATGTCTGGTTCTTCTTCTGTAAACAAGTCTTCACCTCCGTGTGATGTCTGTTATTTTGGTTAGTCGGCTATTGATTAGTCGGCTAATTGTTTATTATATGCATTTGAACGGAAAATGCAACTGTTTTTGTAGATTTCACAAAAAAATCAGATTTAACGCCGGGTGTAAAGGCTTCTGAAAATATATAGTTCACGCCGGGTATCAAAGACTCTTGGCGTAGAAACGATATTTATATCTCACGCCAAGTATTAAAGACTCCTGGCGTGGAAACGGCTTCGGAATTCAGAAATACTAGGGATATTCTCAGCCTGTTAAATGCATGGATTAAAAGTGCATAACTCGCTAACGCTCAGACAATGCACTTTTGAATCCATAACACAGTCTGATACTATCCTGAGTATTTCTAAGAATTCCTGCAGATGTTTCCCTCTCAGGAGTCTTTAATACTCGGCTGTGAGTTGTATTTATCTGCGTGTGGAGTAACCATTCAGGAGGCTTGATACTCGGCTGTGAGTTGTATTTCTCAGCGTGTAGGTAACCATTCAGGCGGATTGATGTTCGGCTGTTAATCTGAGTTTTTTGTTCACGGTGGGTGCCACACCCAGAGACGCGCTACCGCGCTGAGAATATGAGTTAAAGCAAAGAGTATTCCTGGTTCTAGTTAGGTGAGAATCCCTCCCCACTGCCACACTAACAAGTATAAAGTACGGTGCTGGGGAAATAAAAAAAGACTTCTGTCAGGGACGGACGTGATTATCCTCTGTGTTTGTTTCGTCTGAAGAACTTCGTTTAGATACCGGATTATACAGGTTTTTGCGTTGATGCAGAAAATGCTGCTGTTTGAGCATCTTTAGATGCGAGTTCGGCATTTTCTGTATCGTTTTTAGCAAAAGCATGTATATCCTGGTATCTCAGAAGTTCTGAATTGAAACAAACACAGAGATAAATCACGGGGTGTCCACTTAACAGAGTCTTCTTTCAATTTCCCAACACCGGGAATTCTTTATACAAACTGATTGAGTTCTGCATCGTACTGATAATCAATCGACGCGAGTTTCTTTATCAGCCCTTCCCCGGACAACTCCTTATCTTTAAGGAAATCGTCCAGGGAATCATAATAATCTCTAAGCTGTGTATTGACATAGCTCAACAGCATCACTGGATCCTTTGGTATCATAGGTACCTCCTGTTACTTCCTGTGACTGTGAACTACATCCCAGCCACATTATTTCGTATTGATCACAAACTCTCCGTCTTTGACATCCAGTACCAGTGTATCGCCTGCATGAACATCCCCGGAAAGGATCTTCTTGGCCGCAAGTGTTTCCACATAGTTCTGCAGATAACGTTTCAGTGGACGAGCTCCGTAAACCGGATCATATCCATTTTCGATTACCTGTGTTCTGGCTGCATCTGTCAGTTCAAGAGAAAGCTCCTGGTCTGCCAGACGGTTGCTGAGTTCTTTGACCATAAGGTCGACTATGCCACCAATATTGTCTTTTGTCAATGGTTTGAAGAGAATAATCTCATCCAGACGGTTCAGAAATTCCGGACGGAAGTGTCCACGCAGGTCATTCATAACCTGTTCCTGAGCTTCTGGTTTGATCTCGCCGTTTTCATCAATTCCCTCAAGAAGATACGGGGAACCAATGTTGGAGGTCATGATCAGAATGGTATTCTTAAAGTCTACCGTTCTGCCCTGAGAATCTGTAATTCGTCCATCGTCCAGTACCTGAAGAAGTACATTGAATACATCCGGATGTGCTTTTTCAATCTCATCAAACAGTACTACACTGTATGGTTTACGACGAACAGCTTCTGTCAGCTGGCCGCCTTCTTCGTATCCAACATATCCCGGAGGCGCTCCGATCAGACGAGATACAGAATATTTCTCCATGTACTCACTCATATCGATTCGTACCATATTCTGTTCGTCATCAAACAGAGTCGCTGCCAGAGTCTTGGCAAGTTCTGTCTTACCAACACCGGTAGGTCCAAGGAAAAGGAATGAACCGATTGGTTTGGTCGGATCTTTGATACCTGCTTTGGAACGAAGGATTGCATCTGTCACAAGACGTACACCTTCATCCTGTCCGATCACACGTTTATGCAGTTCATCTTCCAGGCCAAGAAGTTTTGTTCTCTCTCCCTCAGTAAGTTTGGTTACTGGGATGCCTGTCCAACGAGAAATGATTCTTGCAATCTCATCGTCTGTAACTGCCTCATGTACCAGGCTACGGTCACTTTCTTTGACCTGTTTTTCCTCAATCTCCAGCTGCTGCTGAAGTTTTGGAAGTTCTCCATACTGCAGCTCGGCTGCTTTTTCCAGATCGTAGTTCTGTTTTGCTTTCTGGATCTGTTTATTGATATCCTCGATCTGCTCACGTAATTTCTGGAGCTTCTCTACAGAATGTTTCTCATTATCCCACTGTGCTTTCTGAGTATTGAAGGTGTCTCTCATTTCTGCAAGTTCTTTCTGCAGTTCTGCCAGACGTTCTTTACTCAGATTATCTGTTTCTTTCTTAAGAGCAGATTCCTCAATCTCTAACTGCATGATCTTACGTCTCTGTTCATCCAGCTCTGTCGGCATGGAATCCAGTTCTGTCTTGATCAGTGCGCATGCTTCATCGACAAGGTCGATTGCTTTGTCAGGAAGAAATCTGTCGGTAATGTATCTGTGAGAAAGAGTTGCTGCCGCAACAAGGGCACTGTCTGTGATCTTAACACCATGGAATACTTCGTATCTTTCTTTCAGGCCACGAAGAATGGAAATGGTATCTTCTACTGTCGGCTCATCAACCATGACTGGCTGGAAACGACGTGCAAGAGCAGCGTCTTTTTCAATGTACTGACGATACTCATCCAGTGTGGTTGCACCAATACAGTGCAGCTCACCTCTGGCAAGCATAGGTTTCAGCATGTTGCCTGCGTCCATTGCACCGTCTGTTTTGCCGGCGCCGACGATCAGATGAAGTTCATCGATGAAGAGGATGATTTCACCCTCGCTCTTTTTGACTTCTTCAAGAACTGCTTTCAGACGTTCCTCAAATTCGCCACGGTATTTTGCACCTGCAACAAGTGCGCCCATATCCAGTGCGAAGATTTTCTTTTCTTTAAGGCCTTCCGGCACATCACCTGCAACAATTCGCTGTGCAAGACCTTCGATAGCTGCTGTTTTACCAACGCCAGGTTCACCGATCAATACCGGGTTGTTCTTTGTCTTACGGGAAAGGATTCGGATGATGTTACGGATTTCTGCATCACGGCCGATGACTGGATCCAGTTTCTGGTTTCTTGCTTTTTCGACAAGATCCTCACCATATTTATTTAAGGTGTCATAGGTTGCTTCAGGATTGTCGCTGACAACTCTCTGGTTACCTCTTACAGTTGAAAGTGCCTGGAGAAATCTCTCTCTGGTGATTCCAAACTCGTTGAAGATTTTCTTCATGCTTGGGCTTGGCTGTGTCAGCAGGGACAGGAACAGATGCTCAACAGAAACGTATTCGTCTCCCATAGCTTTTGCTTCGTTTTCTGCGTTTACCAGAGATTTGTTCAGATACTGCCCAAATCTCAGATCACCACCGGATACTTTTACTTTTGCATCCAGAGCTTTTTTCACTGTATTGATAAAATAATCCTTATTGATCTCCATCTTTTCGATCAATTTGAGGATCAAGCTGTCTTCCTGCGTTAACAGGGCATACAGAAGATGCTCCTGCTCTACTTCCTGGTTGCCGTATTCGTAAGCAACCTTTTCAAGATCCTGAACAGCCTGTACTGATTTTTGAGTAAATTTACTGATGTTCATAGGCTCTCCTCCTTGTATATCGTAGGAAAAGGATACTGAAATTTCTTTCCGTATCCTTTGATCATCTTTGTTATACTCGTAATATAACACGTATTGTTAGCACTGTCAAGAGGTGAGTGCTAATTATTTATGAATATTCTGTGAATCCTTAAATGAAAAACTAACTTCCACCTTTAGTCTGTTTTGCTCTACATTAGGAAC